>Ga0129316_1000062_pt1 | contig 87982 bp, 71 predicted proteins | sample Cm1ome_2_FD_94429 | JGI IMG/M metagenome (GOLD analysis project Ga0129316, IMG submission 94429) | Eastern black-and-white colobus group fecal microbial communities from Wisconsin, USA - Cm1022B metagenome | ecosystem: Host-associated > Mammals > Digestive system > Large intestine > Fecal...
AATAAGGAATCGCACCCCGTACTCGCCGGAAGGCGGCGCTAAAAGCTAATTTGGTTTTGAGGCCGGAAAGGATTCCTAAGGGAGGGCGGCTTTGCCGACAGCGCCTCCCTTAGGCCGCATTCTTTCCCCCTTTCTTGGCGGGACAAGAAAGGGGCCCCCGGAGGGACCCGGCCCAAATGCGGACAGGGCTAGCGGCAAAAAGTAATTCCTTTGAGCTGACACAATTATAGGGGCGGCATTTTTCGCCGCCCCTAGTTCTTTACCGGATTTTTGTCGGATCCGGCATATAGACGTTGATGTCCACGTCGCCCTGGATGCCGGGGACCCGGCCGGTGCAGGTGTACTGCCACATTTCCACCCGGAAAGGATAGGTCATGCGGTCCTGGTACAGGGCCAGCCAGAAGGGATAGTCCTCCAGCTCGGAGAGATACAGGTTGTTTTCCCCCAGATGCCAGTTGAAATAGACCATGGGCGTATAGCCGAAGTCCACCATCGTCTTGCAGAAATGCTTCTGCATGGCGGTCAAGGTCTCGGCGTCCACATTGTTGGTCCGGGCAGTCTCCACGCCCACATGCTCCCAGTCCAGGACAATGGGCATGGTCAGTTCAAAGTCCCCCAGCGTCTTCATGAAAAAGAAAATCTCATCATCCACCTCATCAATGGTGGTCGCCTGGGAGAAGAAGTAGGCGCCTACCTCCAGTCCCGCCTTTTTGGCCCCTTCCAGATTCCGGCGGGCGAATTCGTCCTCTACCATGTTGCCGGCCTGGCCGTAGCCCCGGAACCCCAGGCGCACCATGGCGAACCGGATGCCGGAAGCACGGACCTTTTCCCAATCGATAACGCCCTGGAAGGAGGACACATCGATGCCCGGATAGCTGTCCTGCTGGGTGCAGAGCAGGAAATTATGGCTGCTGTACTGGAAATCCCGCTTGGTATAGGGATTGGCTTCCGGCGGAATGGTGGGTACCGCCGTTTCCTCCGGCTCCGTCTCCGGAAGAGGCTCCGTCCGCTCCATGGCCTGCTCCAGCTCCCGCTGGTGCTGCAGAAGGGCCTCCGGGTCCGCATCCTCTTTGGGGTAGTAATAGGGGATGCAGGCGATGAGCATTCCCATAAGCGCAAGCGCGCTGACCATGGCAATCAGAACCATGACAAGCTCCGGCTTCATATGGATCCGCTTCTTCACAGGCTTCCTCCTTCCCGTCATTTTTCGTTTATTCTATCATAATTCCCCAAATTCGCCAATACCATTTTCCAATTCTTAAGATTTGACATTCTTAAACAATCCGTAAATTATAAGGCCGCGGTGTTGAAATTCACAAAATCCGCAATATAATAGGAATATCAATTTGAGTTTCCCATAGGCAAAGGTGGATTTCATGAATAAATTCTCTCTCTGGCTACACCAGGCGGGAGGGCGGCTCTCCGCCAGCTTCCGCAGCTTTATGTCCGGCCGATACGGTTCCGATCGGCTGAACATGGCCATTCTGTGCTGCGGATTGGCGGCAAGCATCCTCTCCTCCCTGTTCCGGAACCTGACAATGCGGACGATCTTCTGGGCGCTGAGCTACGCTCTGATGATCTGGGCCATTTTCCGAGCCCTGTCCCGGAACACCTACAAACGGTATCAGGAGAACCGGAAATTCCTGCTGATCTTCGACCGGCTGAAGGATCGGAACAACCGCTATTTCGACTGCCCCAAGTGCCGCCAGACCGTTCGTGTCCCCAGAGGCAAGGGCAAGATCTCCATCACCTGCCCCAGATGCAAGGAGAAATTCATCCGCAAAACCTGAAAATCCATAGTGAAAGGGTGCGCCGCCGGCGCACCCTTCTTTTTGCGTTTTTTATGCTTTCTTTTTGGCTTCCTCAAAGTCCGCCCATAGCTTGTCCATGAGTCCATCGGTCTCAATCAGATCCAGAGCGGTGGTACTGAGAATTTTCGCACCGTACAGGAGGGCGTTGTGTCCTGCTTCGGTCTTACCGGCGTCCACAAAGGCCTGAGAGTGGCTGGAAGTGCCGGTGGGAACGAACTGCACCCGGATGCAGCTGCCGGGCATATGGTTGGTCACATTGCCGAAATCGGTGCTGCCGGTCTTTTTTCGCACAGGGCCGATGCCGGGGGCACCGCAGGCCTCGGCATTTTTCATGATAACCTCGTTCAGGGAGTAACAGGGAACCTTGTTGTCCAGATCCTTCTCTCTCTGGATCTCACAGGTCACATCAGCCATCAGGGCAGCGCCCTGGACGATCTGCTCAAAACGGCGGCAGACATCCTTCAAAACCTCCCGGGAGTAGCTGCGCAGGGAGATGTTTGCCACAGCCTTGGACGGTACCACATTGCAGGGGCCGGGGTACTCGGCAATGGTATAGTGCATCCGGGTATCCTCCCGGACGTGCTCACGCAGGAATTCCACGCCGTTGAAGCACAGCAGCAGCGCGTCCAGAGCGCTTCTGCCCTGGTCAGGGGCCAGTGCGGCATGGGCACCCTTGCCATGGAAGGTGATGGTATAGTTGGACAGCGCCAGACTCTTTTCGTCCACGCAGGTGTCCGGGCCGCCGTGCATCATCAAAGCCACATCAATGTCCCGGAAACAGCCGTTTTCCCACATGGTCACCTTGGCGCTGAGGGATTCCTCCGCGGGAGTGCCGTAAACCACCAGCTCGAAGGGCTTGTCGATACCGGCGTTTTTCAGCGCCACGGCGGTACCGCATATGCAGGGACCCTGCATATGGTGGCCGCAGCCGTGGCCAAGATTCCGCAGGGCATCGTATTCGCACAGCAGACCGATCCGGGGACCGCCCTCGCCCTGCTTCCAGGTTGCCCGGAAAGCGGTGGGCCAGTCCTTCAGGCCCCGCTCTACGGCAAAGCCGTTTTCTTCCAGATAGTCCTCCAGCAATCCGGAGGCAAAGAACTCCTCGCCGTCGTATTCGGGATTGTCGAAGATCTGATCGGCCATGGAAAGCAGCCGATCCGCCTGGGCCTCTACAAGGCCATACAGTTTTTCTTTCATGAAAATCCTCCTGAGTGGATACCCTCTCCCAAGGACAGGAGAGGGTATCTGTGTTTTTGTCTGATCCTTTTCAGGGTGTATCCACAGCCGCAATGGCCGGGAAGGCGCAGGCGGTGAGGACGATTCCGTCAAAATACTCCCTGATGGACAAATGCTCGTTGGGGGCATGGTTGTCCGAGTCCGCGTCGCTCCAACGAACCTGAATGGCCGGGAGCTTCAGAATATCCGTCCAGAGGAAATCCGGTGCGGAGGACGGACGGCAGGGATAGAGGATGTAGTCCCCATAGATTTGGGTGCAGATATCCTCCACAGCAGGCAGATACGGGGTAGACACATCTGTCTGGGAGGGGGGAATGCAGCCCTCGAATTCCAGCTCCACATTGTCATAGCCCAGCGCCGCAATGTAGGCGCGGATCTTTTCAAATACATCCTCGCCTTTCTGACCCGGGGCCAGACGGATGTCAACGGAGGCTTCCGCCTCTGCGGGAACCACACCGTTGGCACCGCAGCGAATGGACTGGACGTTGAAGGTGGGCTGGAAGAACAGGCGGGGATAGAACTCCCTGCCGTAATTCTGAGGCTTCGCCTGATAAATCCGGTTCAGCTCGTCCTCAGAGGAAGGCAGCGTTTCCAGCAGCGCCCGTTCTTTTGCGTTAATGGGCCGGAGGCCGTCGTAGAAGCCGGGAACCAGGACCTGATCCCCCTGCTTCAGCTTTGACAGCAGATCCACCAGCGCCCAGGCGGCGCTGGGCAGCACCGGGGCGTAACGGGAATGGACATTCTTGGTCATGGTCTTTACCCGAATGGTGAAATTCAGGCAGCCCTTGCAGCCCAGGGCAATAATAGGTTTGCCGCCGGGATCCTTGGAGCCGTCACTGAAAAAGACCATGTCCGCGTCCAGCTCCTGCCGATGGGCCTCCAGAAACTCCGGAAGGCCCAGGCTTCCGGATTCCTCACAGCCCTCAAAGAGGTAAATCAGGTTCACCGGCAGCTCCAGCCCCCGATTGCGGTAATAGGCCAGAGCCTCCAGGTGGGCCATCAGCGGGGACTTATTGTCGGCGCTGCCCCGGGCGTAAACCTTCCCGTCCACTACGGTGGGTCGGAAGGGATCCGTGCGCCACTTGCCGGGGTCTCCGGCAGGCTTGACGTCATAATGGGCGTAGAGCAGAACGGTTTTCTTCGCCGGATCCCGGTGGGTGCGGCCCACCAGCACCGGGAAGGGGCGCACATCGTATTTTTGAACTGCAAGGCCCAGAGCGGCCATTTTGCCATAAATCCAGTCGCAGCATTCCTCCACGCCCTCGCCGGTCTCGCTGACACTCACATGGGAAATCAGCTGAAACCAGTCGTCCAGAAGGCTCTGCTCCTGCTCCTGAATGAACGCCCTGATGTCCTGGATTCTCTCGGAATAATCCATAACTCAGAAGGGGCCGTAGTTCATCATCTGGGCGATGAACAGCAGCACGCTGCCCAGGGCAACCCAGACCAGGAACATCTTCCAGAAGAACTTCATCCAGCGGTCATAGGGGATATTGGCAACGGCCAGGTTGCCCATCAAAGCGGAAGACCAGGGGATGATGTAGTTGCAGAAGCCGTCGCCGAAGTTGTAGGCCAGAACGGCAGTCTGACGGGTAATGCCGATCATATCCGCCACGGGGGTGAAGATGGGCATCACCACACCGGCCTGACCGGAGGCGGAGACGATGGGGAAGTTGATGATCAGGTTTGCCCAGAACATGGATACACCCTTCAAGGCAACAGGGAAGGCATTGAGCACATTGGAAATGCCGTAGACGATGGTATCCATAACCTGGGCACCGGTGAAGACATTGGCAATGGTCTTGGAGATACCGACAATGAACGCGGTGGCCAGCAGCTTCTGGGCGCCCTCCACGAAGTAGTTGCAGATCTGTGTGGGGCCAAAGCCTGCACAGACGCCGCAGATGATGGCCAGCCAGATAAAGGCAATGCCGATTTCCTTCTGGCCCCAGCCCAGCTGGATGCAGCCCCAGCAGATGGCAACCAGCGTTCCAACCAGAGACAGCAGGCACAGAACCTGACGGACGGTCATCTTGGTCATAACGCTTTCGTCCACCTCGGTAGCGGTGTCAGCCAGATCCAGATCGTACATGGGGCTGAGAGAGGGAGTTGCCTTGACCTTCTTGGCGTAGCGGATCAGCATATAGCTGCTGACTACCCAGTAAACGAACAGGCAGACAAAGCGGTAGCCGATACCGGAGAAGGTGGGCAGCTCAGCAATGGCCTGGGCAATGGCAGTGGAGGAGGCGTTCAGCGTGCCGGTGCTGAAGCCGATGGCACCACCCATCAGAGGAATGGCTGCGCCCACCAGGGAGTCATAGCCCATGGCACGAACCATCATAATGATAACGGGTGTAAAGGCGATGAAAACGGTAACGGACTGGGTTGTGGCAATCAGGGCGCAGACCAGCATCAGCGCAGCGATGAAAGCAGACTCCAGCTTGCCCAGCTTCCGAATCATGACGGCAATCAGCGCCTGAACGGCATTGGTCTTCAGCAGAACATTGAAACCTGCGCCCACGAACATGGTCATGAAAATCAGGGTGGCCTGGTCGGAGAAGCCCTTGACGATCATGCTGGGAATATCCCAGGGCTTCAGATAGGTCTTCTCCACAAAGGAAAACTGGTCGGGAATGACCACTTTGATTCCCGCATCGTTTACCTCACGTGTGTACTCGCCGGAGGGAATGATCCAGGAAACTACCATAGCCAGACAGATAATTGCCAGCAGAATCACAAAGGTATGGGGCATCTTGAAGGGTTTCTTCGTTGACTTCTTGGTTTCTTCGCTCATTTCTAATCTCTCTTTCCTAAAAAGATTTTTCGGAGGGATCCGGAACCGGATTTCAGGATTCCTCCTGTTATTCAGAGGCTTTCGCCTCGGATAACCGGAATGTTATTTGCCTCTTGCATTCTTGCCAAAATACGGTATGATAATAGGTATTATCTCAGGCAACAAGCAATCAGGAGGCAGCCATGGATTTGCAGGAGCAGCTTTATATCACAACCATTGCCGACTGCGGGAGCATTACCCGGGCCGCCGCGATGCTGCACATCTCTCAGCCCGCGCTGAGCAGATTTCTCACCATTACGGAGCAGCGTCTGGGATATCCCCTGTTTCAGCGAAGCAAAACGCTGGTTCCTACCGAGCTGGGAACGCTGTATCTGGAAAAGGCCCGGCAGATTCTGCGTATCGGCCAGGACTTCCGGCGGGAGGCAGCGCTGCTGGCCTGCGGAGGTCAGGCGCTGAATCTGCGAATCGGTGTTCAGACGCTCCGCGCCCCCCGTCTGGCCCCCTGCATCTATATGGCCTTTTCTCAGGCGTTTCCTCAGGGGCATCTGCAAATTCTGGACGGCGCACAAGCCGAGCTGATTGAAAAGATGAACAGCGGCCAGCTGGATCTGGTTCTGACGAACGATGTGGCCCTTCCCGGCCAGTGGGAACGGTTTCCCCTTCGGCAGGATCGACTGATGCTGGTCAGTGGTCTGAAAAATCCACCCCGGCCCTGCGCTTCGGAGGGAAACCATACCACCGTCGATCTGCGTACCCTGAAAAATCGCACCTTCCTTATGCTGACCTCCAACAACAGCACCTACGTCATGGGAAAACGGGTACTGGCTGCCAGCGGCATTCAGCCCGCCATGCGGGAGGGGGCCGCCAAGCACGAGGCCACGCTGAATATGATCGCCATGGGCGAGGAGCTGGGCTTTACCTTCGACAGCTACCTGCACCTGTTCCAGCTTCTGGCACCTGTGCGGGTCTACAACATTTTACAGGAGCCAAATATCATCGATTACGTCATGTGCTGCAAGCCGGACAGATTCCCGGGGCTGCTGAAGGAGCAGCTCAGGCAGATGCTTTCCTCTGCCATCCTCCGGGAAGGGCAAATCCGGAACAGCCAGAACAGATAGTTTTCTCTGCGTGCCGTTTTTACGGCACGCATTTTTTACAGCTCCGCGGTTCCGATTTCCATCAGGGCGGAGGCCGTCAGGGCAATGCCCCGCAGATAGTTCTCAACGGACAGATGCTCATTGGGGGCATGGTTGTCGGAATCAAAGTCGCACCAGCGAACCTGAATGGTGGGCAGGCCCAGAATATTGGTCCACAGGTAATCCGGCGCGGTAGAGGGCCGGTTAGGATAGATCAGGCTGGAACCGAAAATTCCGTTCACCGCCTTCTGAATCACCGGCAGGTAGGGTGTATGGATGGAGGTCTTGGCGGGATCCGTAATGCCCCGGCAGACAACCTCCACATTGTCATAGCCCAGAGTCCGGATGTAGTCCTTCAGCTGCCCCAGAATCTTTTCGCCGGACTGGGCCACTACCAGACGCATATCAATCTTGGCCGTTGCCTTGGAGGGGAGCACCGTGGCGCCGCCCTCTCCCGTAAAGCCGGAGAATACGCCGGAAATATTGAAGGTGGGCTGGTTGTTCAGTGTTGCGTAATAGCCGGTCTTTTTGTCATAAACCGGATAGGTTCCGTAGGTCTTTTTCAATGCCTCGTCCACATTGGGGCCGGCATTGAGGATGGCGTTTTCCTCCTCGGTTGCGGGGATGATGTCCTCATAGAATCCGGGAATCTGCACAATACCGTCCTTGCGAAGCTTCCCCAGCAGCTCCACCATCTGCCAGGCGGCGCTGGGCAGCACCGGCGCGTACTGGGAGTGCACATCCCGGGACATGGTGGTGAGAATCAGCTCCACATACAGCATTCCCTTGACACCCAGCGCAATGATGGGCTCATCGCTGTGGCTCTTGGAGCCGTCACTGAAATAGACTATATCCGCCTTCAGCAGCTCCTTATGCTCTGCCAGAAACTCCGGTAGCCCCAGGCTGGAGGACTCCTCACAGCCTTCAAAGATAAATTTCAGATTAACGGGCAGATACCCCAGCTTATTCTTCAGATAATCCACCGCCAGCAGATGGGCCATCAGGGGGCCTTTGTTGTCGGCGGTGCCTCTGCCCCAGATTTTGCCGTCGCGAATCACCGGGTCAAAGGGTTCCGTGCGCCACAGTTCCCGTTTTCCTACAGGCTGTACATCGTAGTGGGCATAAATCAGCACTGTTTTTTTGGCGGGATCATTTCCAAGCCTGCCCACAATGCAGGGGTAGGGCCTGATGTCATAGCGGGTGGTCTCAATGCCGATGCGCTCCATCTGGGCAATCACATATTCGCAGCAATCCGCCACACCCTCGCCGCTGGAACTGACGCTTTTTCGGCGTATCAGCTCGGAAAGTGCTTCCACCAGCGTCTGGGAATGGGCATGGACATAGGCTGTCACATCCTCGTAAAACCGTTCCTTCTGTATCATCCCAAAACATCCTTCCCTGCCCGGCCCTGCCGGACACTTTGTTTATGGATTCGATTATTTCACAGAATAGGCCGCATTGCAAGCATTTTTGCATAATCTCCCCGGCGTTATTTCATTTTTCAATACTGCCCCCAGGGGTATAACCTTTCCGTATGGACATTTGCGCTTTAGGCGTGGACATATCCTCCTTTTCCGCCGTCCCACGTGGAAAGCATTTCCCCTCAAATGCCGCCAAAGCAGGGTTTCCCCGGCCCTGAATTCATAAAATCCCCGTCCGCCGCAAAAATGCGGCATCATTTCTGCAATCTTTCCTGTTTTTGGGAAAAGCGGCAAAAAATTGGCGGGCACGGCATTTCCGCCGTCCCCGCCAATGGATCCTTTCGCTATTTGCAGCTGCCCCGGTTGGCGCAGGTCCTGCAGTCCCCGCAGCAGCCGCATTTATACTTTTTCTTTCCATGGCGCACCGCGAAGAAAAATCCCACGGCCACAGCCAGAAGCACCAGAATGCTTTGCAGGTTCATATTCTCACACCCATCCGAAAATCAGGCCGACGCAGCGGACAAGGAACGCCACAACCCAGGCAATGGCGCACTGGCTAACCACCGTCACCGCTGCCGCCCGGGCGCTGCCCATTTCCCGCTTGACCGTGGCGATGGCCGCCACGCAGGGGGTGTAGAGCAGGGTGAACACCAGAAACACCACCGCCGTAAAGGGACTGAACATGGTGGTGATCCGGCTTGCGTCGCCGCCCAGAAGCAGCGTCAGGGTGGACACCATGCTCTCCTTTGCCGTGAAACCGGTGATAAGGGCTGTGGAGGCCCGCCAGTCGCCGAAGCCAAGGGGCTTGAAGATTGGGGAGATCAGGCTGCCCAGCAGTGCCAGCAGGCTCACCTCCGGGGAGGAGGCCACATTCAGGCGGATATCAAAGGTCTGCAGAACCCAGATAATGACGGAGGCAGCAAAGATAATGGTAAACGCCTTCTGTACAAAGCCCTTGGCCTTTTCCCAGATCAGCTGGCCCACGCTCTTGGCGCTGGGCAGGCGGTAATTCGGCAGTTCCATAACGAAGGGCACAGGCTCGCCGGAGAAAGCGGTGTGCTTCAGAATCAGGGCGTAGACAACACCGCAGAGGATGCCCAGACCGTACAGGCCAATCATGGCCACAGGCTGCCAGCCTCTGGGGAAGAAGGCGGACACCAGCATGGTGTAGATAGGCAGCTTGGCGGAGCAGCTCATAAAGGGCGTCAGCAGAATGGTCATTTTCCGATCCCGCTCACTGGACAGAGTCCGGGTCGCCATGACCGCGGGCACGGAGCAGCCGAAGCCGATGAGCATGGGCACAAAGCTCCGGCCGGAAAGGCCCAGCTTCCGGAGGGGCCGGTCCATCACAAAGGCCACCCGGGCCATGTAGCCCGTGTCCTCCAGGATGGACAGGAAGAAGAACAGGGTAACGATGGTGGGCAGGAAGCTCAATACGCTGCCCACACCGGCGCACACGCCGTTCACCACCAGGTCATGGACCACGGGGTTGATCTGCCAGGCGGTAAGTCCCCGGTCGATCCATTCCGTCACCCAGCCCACGCCCAGCTCCATCAGATCGGACAGCGTGCCGCCGATCAGGGTGAAGGTCATCAGGAACACCAGAGCCATGATTCCCAAAAAGCAGGGAATGGCCGTGTATTTTCCTGTAAGGACCCGGTCAATGGCCATGCTGCGCTTGTGCTCTTTGCTCTCATGGGGCCGGACCACCGTCTTTTTGCACAGCGTTTCCAGAAACTGGAAGCGCATGTTTGCCATGGCCGCCTCCCGGTCCAGACCGGTCTCCTGTTCCATAATGGAAACTATCTGCTGGAATGCCTGCTGCTTTTCGGGATTCAGGGGCAGTTTCTGCTCCATCAGGCTGTCCTTTTCCACCAGCTTGGTGGTGGCGAAGCGGACGGGGAGCTTTGCCCGGCGGATATCCGCCTCCAAAAGGGTTGCGGCGGCGTGGATGCAGCGGTGCACCGCGCCCACCGGATCCCTGGGATCGTCGCTCTCCAGGCAGAAGTCCACCCGCTGGGGCTTCTGCTCTGCCCGGGCAACATAGAGGGCGTGGTCGATAAGCTCGTCGATGCCCTCATTCCGCGCAGCGGAAATGGGGACCACGGGGATGCCCAGAATTTCCTCCAGTTCGTTGATGCGGACGGAGCCGCCATTGGCCCGGACCTCATCCATCATGTTCAGGGCCAGCACCATGGGAATCTCCAGCTCCATAAGCTGCATGGTCAGATACAGGTTCCGTTCGATATTGGTAGCGTCCACAATATTGATAATGCCGCTGGGGCGGTCGTTCATCAGAAAATCCCGGGTGACGATCTCCTCGTTGGAATAGGGGGACAGGGAGTAGATGCCGGGCAGATCCGTAACCGTTGCCTCCGGGTGATTGCGGATGGTGCCGTCCTTCCGGTCTACGGTCACGCCCGGAAAATTGCCCACATGCTGGTTGGCGCCGGTAAGCTGGTTAAAGAGGGTGGTCTTGCCGCAGTTCTGGTTGCCTGCCAGAGCAAAGGTCAGCGGGCCGTCCTTCAGGGGCACTTCCCTGCCCTGCTTTTCGCCCACACCGGGGTGCGGGATGGGCTGAATCCGGGGTTCCCGTCCGTGGACAGGAATCGGATCTCTGTGTACATTTTCAATTTCGATCCATCTGGCCTCTTCCAGCCGCAGGGTCAGCTCATACCCCCGCAGGGTGATCTGCACAGGGTCTCCCATAGGGGCCACCTTTTGCAGCATGACCTCCGTCTGGGGCGTCAGGCCCATATCCAGCAGATGGTGCCGCAAGGCCCCGTCGCCGCCCACCGCGGTAATAAACGCGGATTGGCCGGGCTTCAGTTCGTCCATTGTCATCTCAAAGGCCACCTCATAATCTTTGTTTTGGGTCATTATAGCACCCCATTATGCGCCGCGCAAGCTGTTAGCGTAGCCTAACTCTCAACAATTTCGGTTGCGCAAAAGAAATGGGTGTGTTATACTTTTTTCAGGAAAGAAAAACGGCAAACCGGGGTTTGCCAAATTGACAATTGACAATGAACAATTGACAATTATTGTGTCCCTGCGGGACGAATTTGAAATCATTCATTGATTTGTTTCCGAAGGAAACTCCTTAATTGTCAACTGTCAATTGTCAATTGTCAATTTGTTTGCTCCGCAAACAACGATTTTTACAACACTACGGAGGTATTCCCATGTCTATTCTCGCGCCTTCCATTCTCTCCGGGGACTTTGCCTATCTGGGGGAGGATCTGAAAACCATCAAAAACGCGGGCTGCAAATGGGTCCATGTGGATGTCATGGATGGCAATTTTGTACCCAATATCACCATCGGCATCCCCACCGTAGCCGCTCTGCGGAAATATACGGATCTGATTCTGGACGTGCACCTGATGATCGACCGGCCGGTGCGCTATGTGGAGGCCTTCTGCAAAGCAGGGGCGGACTATGTGACCATCCACGTGGAGGCCGATACGGAGGAAAACACCCTGCTGGCTCTGGACAAAATCCACGCCCTTGGAAAAAAAGCCGCCGTATCCGTAAAGCCCAACACCCCCGCCCAGGCGGTGCTGCCCTACCTTGACAAGGTGGACATGATCCTCGTCATGACGGTGGAGCCCGGCTTTGGAGGTCAGAGCTTTATGGAAAACCAGATGGAAAAGCTCTCCGCCCTGCGGGATCTCTGCGCGGCCCGGAATCCCGGATGCCTGCTGGAGGTAGACGGCGGCGTCAACGCCGAGACCGGGGAACTGTGTAAGGAAAACGGTGCCCGGGTGCTGGTCGCCGGGTCTGCGTTTTTCAAAGCGGAAGACAAGACCGCCTTTGTAAAGGCCATTGAGCGTTAAAAGTTTTTCTGATAGCCAGCTATCTGTTTCCTTGTGTTGACTTATAGCGGATTTTCGTTATAATAACCCCGTCAGCAGCCCCTGCGGGGCTGCCAAAAACGAAAATACAATTTTCAATATAGATGGAAATGAGGAAACGATTATGAGCAAGTACCATTTTGAAACACTGCAACTGCACGTTGGCCAGGAGCAGGCGGATCCCGCCAGCGATGCCCGTGCCGTACCCATTTACGCCACCACCTCCTACGTCTTCCACAACAGCCAGCACGCCGCCGACCGCTTCAGTCTGGCGGATTCCGGCAACATCTACGGCCGTCTGACCAACTCCACCCAGGATGTATTTGAGAAGCGCATCGCGGCTCTGGAGGGCGGCACTGCCGGTCTGGCCGTGGCCTCCGGCGCGGCGGCGATCGTCTACTCCATTCAGGCTCTGGCCCGTCAGGGCGAGCACATTGTGGCCCAGAAGACCATTTACGGCGGCACCAGCAACCTGCTGGCCCATACCCTGCCCCAGTACGGCATCACCACCACCTTTGTGGACGCCCACAACCTTGCCGAGGTGGAAGCCGCCATTCAGCCCAACACCAAGGCCGTCTACATCGAGACTCTGGGCAACCCCAACTCCGATATCCCCGATATCGATGCCATTGCTGAAATCGCCCACCGCCACGGTCTGCCCCTGGTCATCGACAACACCTTCGGCACCCCCTACCTGATTCGTCCCATCGAGCACGGCGCGGACATTGTGGTTCACTCCGCTACCAAGTTCATCGGCGGCCACGGCACCACTCTGGGCGGCGTCATTGTGGACGCGGGCACCTTTGACTGGGCCAAAAACGGCGCTTATCCTTGGATCTCCGAGCCGAACCCCAGCTACCACGGCGTACAGTTCACCAAGGCTGCCCCCGCGGCTCCCTTCGTCACCTATGTCCGGGCCATTCTGCTGCGGGACGAAGGCGCCTGCATCAGCCCCTTCGCCGCCTTCCTGCTGCTCCAGGGCACCGAGACCCTGAGCCTGCGTCTGGAACGCCACGCGGAGAACACCAAAAAGGTTGTGGAATTTCTGGTCAATCATCCCATGGTGGAATCCGTCAGCCATCCCAGCCTGCCGGACCATCCGGATCACGCCCTGTACGAGAAGTACTTCCCCAACGGCGGCGCGTCCATCTTCACCTTCCGCATCAAGGGCGGCCGGGAAGAGGCCTTCAAGTTCATTGACAGCCTGAAGATCTTCTCTCTGCTGGCCAACGTGGCCGATGTGAAGAGTCTGGTCATCCATCCCGCCTCCACCACCCACGCCCAGCTGACCGACGAGGAACTGGCAAACGTCGGCATCTACCAGAACACCATCCGCCTCTCCATCGGCACCGAGCACATCGACGACATCCTTGCCGACCTGGATCAGGCGCTGAACGCGGTAAAGTAATAAAAATGGACAATTGACAATGAACAATTGACAATTATTGTGTCCCCACGGGACAAATTTGAATTGTTTTCAATTCATTTCCGAAGGAAACGCCTTAATTGTCAACTGTCAATTGTCCATTGTCAATTACGCAAGCGCCAACTTGCGTAAAAGGAGGCCCTATGACTTTACAACAGATCCGCTACTGCCTGACCATCGCCCAGACCGGGTCCATGAACCGGGCGGCGGAGCAGCTTTATGTGACCCAGCCGGCACTGACCGGAGCCATTCAGGAGCTGGAGCAGGAGGTAGGCGTCACCATCTTCAACCGGACCAACCGGGGCGTAACGCTGACCAATGACGGCCGCCGGTTCCTGCACTACGCCCGGCAGATTTACCAGCAGTATGAACTCATGGAGCAGGAGTATCTGAAGCCCAAGAAGCGGATCTTCGGCGTATCCACCCAGCACTATTCCTTCGTGACCAAAGCCTTTGTGGACACCGTGCGGCAGTTCGACGCCAGCCGGTTCGAGTACGCCATCCGGGAGACCCGGACCATAGACGTGATCCACGATGTGGCCCAGCGCCGCAGCGACATCGGTATCCTCTTCCGTTCCAGACACAACCGAACGGTGCTCAACAAGCTCTTTGCCGAAAACCGGCTGGAATTTCACCCGCTGGTGGAGTGCAGCGCCTATGTCTACCTGTGGAAGGGGCATCCGCTGGCAAAGAACGCATCCATCTCCATGGAGGAGCTGTGCGCTTACCCCTGCCTGTGCTTCGAGCAGGGAGATCAGAGTTCCTCCTATTTTGCCGAGGAGATCCTCTCCGAGCGGGAATATCCCCAGATGATCCGGGCCACGGACCGGGCCACCATGCTGAATCTGATGATCGGCCTCAACGGCTTTACCCTCTGCTCCGGTATCATCTGCGAGGAGCTGAACGGCACGGATTACCTTGCCGTCCCCTACCGGGAGGACAAGGACAACCAGAACGCCAGAATGGAAATCGGCTACATCCAGCCGAAAAACACGGAACTGGACGAGATCGGCCAGACCTTTCTCCGGGAAATGGAGCGGTATCTGGCTGCCCGAACATAAAGCGCGCCGCCCCGGGTGTCCCGGGGCGGCGCGCTTTCAAAACTCAACGCCTTTTCTTGCCCGCACTCCTTTGTCGAAGGGGTGCTTTTCTTTGCGCATTTCGGTGACGTAATCCGCCAATTCCACAAGCTCCGGAGCGGGGTTTCGGCCTGTAAGCACGATTTCCAGCTTCTGCCCGAAGTCACGCAGAAACACCGTGACCGGCTCCATGGGGACGATGCCCCGGTTCAGGGCGGAAATGACCTCGTCCAGCACCAGCAGGTCGGCGTTCCTTCCCCGTTCCAGCAGGGTCAGAAGGTAGGCCGTGTAATCCTTCCGGGCCTGCTCCTTCTGGATATCCGTCATGTGGACATAGCGCCCGGGGACCGTCCCGCAGTTCAGAACTTCCACCCCGGGAATGGTTTTCAGGGCCTTGATCTCTCCGGATGAGCCATCCTTGAAGAACTGGCCGATCAGCACATTTTTCCCGGCGCCTGCCATCCGCAGGGCCAGGCCCATGGCGGCGGTGGTCTTGCCCTTGCCGTCGCCGCAGTAGATGTGGATCATGGTCACACCTGCCGATCCAGGACCTTGTAGACAAAGTCCATGTTCAGCCCGCCCCGGACGGCATCCGCAAGAATGTCGTACTGCCGCTGCTTGTAGGCATCCAGATCAAAGCTCTCCGCCGCCTCCGGGCTCAGGCCCTTCCGACGGCACAGGTCCGCCACAACAGCCTGGGCAATGCCGCCCTCGTCAAAAATGCCATGGATATAGCTGCCATAGACGTTTTCCCCCACGGAAATGGGGGCAATGGGTTCCTCGCTGCGGCCCATGTGGATCTCATATCCCTTGTAGCACAGTCCGGACAGTCCGGACAGGGGGCCTCCCACCTGGGGCAGCACACCCTCGGTCTGCCGCTGGACTTTATCGCCCCGAAACACCGTGTCCATGGGCAGCAGACCCATGCCGTTAACCTTTGTAATGCCCGCTGCCTCCACCTGATCCGGGTCGGAGACGGTGGCGCCCAGCATCTGGAAGCCGCCGCAGATTCCGAAGACAATGGCGCCCCGGTCGTGGCAGTGGAGGATCGCCGCCTCCAGACCGCTCTGCCGCAGCCACAGCAGATCCGCAATGGTGCTCTTGGTGCCGGGGAGCAGGATCATATCCGGATCCTTCAGTTCGTCAGCCCGCTCAATATACCGCACGGACACATTGGGGAACCGCTCCAGAGGACTTACGTCCGTAAAGTTGGAGATACGGGGCAGCTTGATGACCGCAATGTCAATGGCCTTGCGGGTATTCTCCCGGGTAAAGCGGGTGGACAGGCTGTCCTCATCGTCAATATCCACATGGGTATAGGGGATGACCCCCGCCACGGGCACGCCGCAGATTTTCTCCAGAATGTCGATGCCCGGCTGCAAAATGGCCCGGTCGCCCCGGAATTTATTGACGATGGTACCCTTGACGCGTTTGCGCTCGTTTTCCTCCAGCAGGGCGATGGTGCCGTAGAGCTGGGCAAATACGCCGCCCCGGTCAATATCGCCCACCAGCAGCACAGGGGCGTCCACCAGTTCGGCCATACCCATGTTCACAATGTCCTGCTGCTTCAGATTGATCTCCGCGGGGCTGCCCGCACCCTCGATGACGATGATGTCGTTTTCCGCGGCCAGGCCGTTGTAGGCTTCCATGATCTGGGGGATGAACTCCCGTTTCCGGCGGTAGTATTCCATGGCCCGCATATTGCCCATGGCCACACCGTTTACAATGACCTGACTGCCCACATCCGTAGTGGGCTTTAGGAGAATGGGATTCATGCGCACATCGGGCTTCACCCCCGCCGCCTCCGCCTGGACCACCTGGGCCCGGCCCATTTCGCCGCCGGCCTCGGTAATAAAGGAGTTCAGGGCCATATTCTGGCTCTTAAAGGGCGCTACCCGGTAGCCGTCCTGCTTGAAGATCCGGCACAGCCCCGCCGCCAGCAGGCTTTTGCCCGCATTGGACATGGTGCCCTGAATCATGATGTTTTTTGCCATGTGTATTCCTCCCGCGCTTTACAAGCGAATTGACAATGGACAATTGACAGTTGACAAGGAAGGTATTTCCTTCGGAAATGATTTCTGATTCTTATTCGTCCCGCAGGGAACACCATAATTGTCAATTGTTCATTGTCAATTGTCAATTTCATTTCTCATATTTTTCAGATTTCACTTAAAGCTGCCAGCAGTCTCCCGTTTTCCTCCGGCAGCTTTACCGCCACCCGGTACCAGCCTTCCCCCAGGCCGATGTAATTGGCGCAGGAACGGATCTGGATGCCCTGTTCCAGCAGGGGGGCCCGAATCTCCCGGTCCGCGTGAAACAGGATGTAATTGGTCCGGGATGGAATGACGGAAAAGCCCAGCTTCTGAAGCCCCGCTGCCAGAACGGGCCGCTGAGAATGGATGCAATCGTTGGCCTTTCGCAGAAATTCCCGCTGGGAGAGCGCCGCAATGCCCGCCGCCTGGGCGGGGATGGACACATTCCAGGGCTGCACCTGCCGCCCCATGGTTCTCAGCAATTCTTCGTTTCCGCACAGGCAGTAGCCCAGCCGCAGACCGGCCATGCCATAGCTTTTTGTGAAAGCCTTCAGCAGGAACAGGTTTTCCGTACCCTCCAGGAAAGGCTTCATGCTGAAAGTCTCCCCGCCCTGGGTCAGGTCCAGAAAGCACTCGTCAATAAAGAGGAAAATGTTTCTCCGGCGGCAGATTTCCAGAATTTTTTCCATCAGAGGCCGCTCAATGACCTGCCCCGTGGGGTTGTTGGGGTTGCAGAGCATGAGCATCTCCCCGTCAAAGCGCTCCAGCGTAGGCAGGAACGCTTCCGTCAGGGCAAAGTCATCCTCCCGGCGCAGCAGGTAGTGCACTGTCTCCGTACCGAAGACCTTCAGCGCCGTTTCATACTCGCTGAAACAGGGGGACAGCACCATGGCCTTCCGGGGCCGCAGGGCCATGCAGCAGGAGAAAATCAGCTCCGCCGCCCCGTTGCCGCAGAAAACCTGTTTGGCAGGTACCTGTTCAAAATCCGCGATGGCGGAAATCAGTTTCCGGCAATAGGGGTCCGGATAGCAGCGCAGGTTTTCCACGCTGGCCGCCACCGCCTCCTTCACCGCCTGGGGCGTGCCGTAGGGGTTGATGTTGGCGGAGAAATCCAGCAGAATTTCCCGGGAATACAGGTCCCCGCCGTGGGGATTGGGGGTTTCGTAGAGCATGTTGATTTCCTCGCGTTCAGTAGAAAAATAGGCGCCGGGAAGGACAAATTGACAATTGACAATGAACAATTGTCAATTGTGGTGTCCCTCCGGGACGAATTAAAAAAATTCTGATTTTTTTCGAAGGAAAGTCCTGAATTGTCAATTGTCAACTGTCAATTGTCAATTCATATCGCCTGCGCCGCCAGGCACAGCAGGAGCATGAGCCCGGTGGTTCCGTACATGAGCTTGCAGCTCAGAGGAATGTCCTCCGGCGTAATCTCCCGCAGGGCGTCGCCGATGTATTTTTTCTTATGGAGCACCCCGTGATACCAGGCGTCCCCCGCCAGCCGCAGACCCAGAAGCCCCGCGCAGACGGATTCGGTCTGGGCGGAATTGGGGCTGGCATGGTTGTACCGGTCCCGCTTGAAGATCTTCCAGCCGTTTTTGAAATTCAGCCTCAGAATCCCGCCGGCCAGCAGCATGGCAAGACCGCTGAGACGGGCAGGGATATAGTTGAACACATCGTCCAGCCTGGCCGGGATACAGCCGATATTCTTATAGGGCATCTCCACATAACCCAGCATGGAATCCATGGTGTTGACAGCCTTATAGGTAAAGGCCAGGGGCGCGCCGCCCAGGGCGAAGAAAAGCATGGGGGCGATGACGCCGTCGGAGCAGTTCTCCGCCACGGTTTCCACCGCAGCCCGTGCCACCGCTTTTTCATCCAGCGCCGCTGTATCCCGGCCCACGATCATGGACACGGCATACCGGGCCTGCTCGATGGATCCGGTTTTCAGGGCGGTATAGACCTTCATGCTCTCGGTTTTCAGACTTTTCGCCGCCAGAACCTGCCAGCACATAATGCTGCTGACGATAAGCCGCAGCCAGGGGCTGACCAGACCGCAGAGCCGGAGAATGGCCAAAGGCACACAGGAGCTAACCGCCACCGTAAGCACCCACAGGATGCCCCCGGCGGCCATCTCCCCGGCCCGGGTTTTCGGGAAAATTCCCCGCAGCAGCTTTTCCAGCCCGGAGATCAACTTGCCGATGGCCACCACCGGGTGGGGAATGGAATGCGGGTCCCCCAGCAGGCAGTCCAGAAGAAAGCCGAGGAGCAGAGATAGGAAGATTTCTTTTCGCATATGATGTCCTTTTTGTGAATGAACAATTGACAATTGACAATTGACAATGGTTTATATTCCGTCCCGAAGGGACACCATAATTGTCAATTGTTCATTGTCAATTGTCAATTTGTTATTCTTACATGCCCGCGAATGTCACAAGATAGATGGGATTCTGCCCCTGCATCATGGAGTAGGGGCCAACCTTATGGGCCTGGGCGGCGGTGAGGCACAAAATCTCGGCGGGATGGAGCCTGCTGAGTCTTGTCAGCTCCGCAACCGTCTCCAGGGCCACCGCTGCCGCCACGACGCGGCAACGGGGGTTCTTCTCCCAGCAGGCGTTCAGAATGGCCTCCATATTGCCGGAACTGCCGCCGATGAACACATGGGTAGGGGCGGGCAGATCTTTGCAGGCTTCCGGAGCCAGCCCGGCCACAGCGGTCAGATTCGCGGCATGGAGCCGTCCGGCGTTCTCCTCCAGCAGTGCCAGAGCCTCCGGCTTTTTCTCCACGGCATAGGTCTGCCCCAGATCCGCCTGAAGGGCCATTTCAATGCTGACGCTGCCGGTGCCCGCGCCGATATCCCAGCAGACGGCGTCCCTTGTCAGGGCCAGCTTGGAAAGGGCCACGGAGCGGACCTCGCTTTTCGTCATGGGAACAATGGTTCCATCCCCATGGCTGCCCCTCCGGAACATGCTGTCCGGCAGGCCGTGGGTCACGGTTCCGAAGCCACCGCCGGTGAGCAGGGCCACGCTGAGCTTGTCAAAATCACGCTCCGCCAGCTCCGTGGCAGTGCCTTGGGTGATTTTCTCATCCGGGTAACCCAGACGTTCGCCCACGGCAACCTGAATGTTATCAAGTCCCGCCTGAACCAGCGCGGCGCAGAGATTTTTCATGCCGTCCTGACCGCCTACCAGAGCAAAGACCTTGGGGTGCCGCAGTACGGTCCCGGCAATATCCCCCGCCCTGCCATGAAGGCTCAGGCAGAATACATCCTCATAGGAGGTCCCCAGCCGGGCGCAGAGGCACTGCAGGCTGGAAAGGCCCGGCTCCAGTCTGACTTCGCAATCCGTAAGCAGGGGCAGCAGCTTTTTGGTGCCGCTGTAGAAGCCCACATCCCCCGCCATGACCACGGCAAAGCGGCCGCACTCCGGGTGGGATTGAATTGCCTCCCGGATGGCCTCCGGCGCAATGGCAGAAATTTTCAGCTGTCCCGGGGATGCCACAGCCTCCAGCATCCGGTCCGCCCCAATCAGGCAGTCCGCCTGGGCAATGGCCCGCGCCGCGGCCACAGTCTCGTGGTCCCGGTCTCCCGGGCCGATGCCCACCACGGTGACCTCCGGCGTATGCCTGAAATCAAACCGCTGCCGCAGCAGACGCACCACTTCTCCGAAGCTCAGCCCCGGGGCGCTCTCCGGGCGGCCGATGACCAGCAATGTCACCCCCGCCTTCCGGGCGGCGGAGACCTTTTCAAAGAAACCGCCCTTGCTGCCGGTCTGCTTGGTCACCAGCACCTGGGCGTCGCAGGCATGGAGCATGGCGACGTTCAGCTCCTCCGGGAAGGGGCCCTGAACGGCATAGATATGGGCGGCAGGCAGCCCCGTCTCCCGGCAGGCGGCAATGCTGCTTTCCACCGGCAGGACCCGGGCATAGACCCGCTGGGCATAGTCCGGCAGAGCCGCATAGGCTTTCAATTCCTTGCTGCCGGTGGTCAGAAGGATATTGCCCGGCAGATTCTTCAGCATTTCCACGGCCTGGGCGGTGGAATCCGCAAAAAGGCAGTCTTCCGGCAGACCGCCGTCCCGCAGCAGCCGCAGATAGCTTGTACTTGTTTTTTCACAGGCGGCACGGATGTTTTCCGTAACGATAGGGGCATAGGGATGGGTCGCGTCCACCACGCAGTCGAACTGCCGGCTGCGGAACAGCTCTTCCATCTGTCCCTCATCCAGCCGCCGGGCCGAGATCTCCACGCCGGGGATCTCCAGCAGCTCCCCGCCGTACTCCGTAGCCGCGCAGGCCAGAATTTCCGCCTGCCCCGCCAGCCACTGCACCAGCTGCCGCCCGTCCGCCGTTCCGGCGAATACACAGAGCTTATACATCCCGGTAGCCTCTGGGTGTCACCAGATTCCCGGCGATAACCCTGGTCTGGGCATTTCCGATGAACACGGTGCAGAACATATCCGCGTCAAAATCCCGCAGCTGTCCCAGGGTCAGGACGGTCTTGCTCTGGCCCTCCCGGCCAATGTTGCGGACCACGCCGCAGGGCCGGTCCGCCGGCAGGGTTTTCAGGAGAATGTCGCATGCCCGGGCCAGATGGTCTGGCCGTCCATGGCTCTTGGGGTTGTAAATCACAATGGACAGGTCCGCCTTGGCGGCACAGTCCAGCCGGGTGACGATTTTTTCCCAGGGGGTCAGCCGGTCAGACAGGCTGATCACCGCAAAGTCGTGGGTCAGGGGTGCACCCAGTACCGCGCCGCCGGAGCAGGCAGCGGTAAGGCCCGGGATGACCTCCGCTTCCACCTCAGGATCCTCTCCCAGCAGCTCATAGATCAGCGCGGCCATGCCGTAAATGCCGCTGTCGCCGGAGCAGACCATGGAGACCGTCTTGCCCTTCCGGGCCTCCTCAATGGCCATGCGGCAGCGGTCCGCCTCCTGGGTCATGGGGGTGGACAGGTACTCCTTGTCGGGATAGCGGTCCTTCACCAGATCCACATACACGGGATAGCCCACGATCACCTGGCTCTCCCCCAGCGCCCGGTCCGCCCGGACGGTCATATTCTCATAGTTTCCCGGGCCGATGCCCACAATGTAAAGTTTCAAAAGGATACCTCCCAATCTGTTTCCGAAACCGCCACGGTCACACCGTTTTGGGCGGTTTTGGGGACGATAATCTTTCCACCTGAGGCTGCCGCCGCCCGCTCACAGACATTGTCTACGCCGGTGACGGAGCTTACAAAGGCGGACGGCGCAAACGTTCCGGGGACGGCTTTCAATTCCTCCGCGGAATAAAATTTCACGGGAATTCTGTGGTGTTCGCAGAATGCCAGCAGCCCCGGCTCTTCCGCCTTGAGATCAATGGAGGCCGCTCCCCGGACGGCTTCCCGGGAAAGGCCGTACTGTTCCATCACCTGTGAAACCAGTGCCTCAATGGCCTCCTCCGATGTATTTTTCCGGCAGCCCAAACCCAGAGTCAGGACTTTCGGCGTTAACACCAGGGTCTTTTCAAAGGGCGTTTTGTCGTGAACACCCACATAAATGCCCAGCGCTCCCGCTTCGCCCTTTACAAGCCCGGCCGGCAGTCTGTCCGGCAGGGGGCGATCGGCACAGATGGGCACGTCCCCTTCCAGAACGGCGGCGGACACGGCCTTCGCCAGCGCCATACTGCCGATGCGCAGTCCTTTCGCCTTTGCCCAGGTGTCTACGGAAAACCGCCCCTCCACATCTGTGGCCGTGGTGACGACGCTCTGGGCGCCAATGGCCGCCGCGAGGGCGTTTGTCATGGCGTTGGCCCCGCCGATATGGCCGGAGAGCAGAGAAATCACGAAATTGCCCCCCTCGTCAATGACAATCACGCCGGGGTCCGTTTTTTTGTCCCGTACCCAGGGAGCAATGCCCCGCACCGCCATACCGGTGCTGCCGATGAATACCAGCTGGTCGCACCAGGCAAACAGCTCTCCCACGGTCTCCGTCAGGGGCGGACGGTAGGATTCGAAGCCCAGCTCTCCGAACTTCTCCATGGTCACCATCCGGCACTGCTCCGGCGCAAGGGCGGCTTTCACCTGCCGCGCCAGAGCGCAGCCCCGGCGGGTAAAGGCCAGAATGCTCAGTCGCATTTCTTCGCCGCCTCGTGGAAGGGGCGCTCATAGCTGGGATCATACAGGAAGGACTTGGTGTACTTTTCCCCCATGCAGTCGCCTACGATAATCAGGCTGGTGCGGGTCAGGTTGTTCTCCGTAACGGTCTTATGAAGGGTGTCCACAGTGCAGTGATAGATGCGCTCATCGGGCCAGCTGGCCTTGAACACCACAGCAACGGGGGTAGAGCCCGGGTAGCCGCCCTCCAGGAGCTCTTTTTGCAGCTCCTCCGTGAGCCGGGTGCTTAAGTACAAACACATGGTGGCCCGATGGGCCGCCAGAGAGCGGATGCTTTCCTTTTCGGGGACTTTCGTCCGGCCGGTCTGCCGGGTAATGATCACAGTCTGGCTCACATCCGGCAGGGTGAACTCCTGCTTTAAGGACGCGGCGGCTCCGCAGAAGGCGCTGACGCCGGGGGTCACATCGTATTCGATGCCCCGGGGAATCAGCTCGTCAAACTGCTCCCGGACCGCGCCGTAAATGCTACTGTCTCCGGTGTGGAGCCGGACGGTGGTCTTGCCCTCGGCCTCCGCCTTGACAATAACGGCGGTGGTCTCCTCCAGAGTCATTTTTGCGCTGTTGTGAATCTCGCAGCCGGGTTTGCAATAGTTCAGAAGCTCCGGATTCACCAGAGACCCCGCGTAAATTACCACGTCGGCCTCTCCCAGAAGCCGCGCCCCCCGCACCGTGATCAGATCCGCCGCGCCGCACCCGGCGCCGACAAAATGTACCATATATGTTACCTCCCGTTTACAAAATTGGCAATTAACAATTGACAGTTGACAATTCAGACTGTCGAAAAACCATGTCATTGCGAGGCAGTGCGCACACTGCCGTGGCAATCCCCCGGATTTTCAAACATCTCGGGCTCTAAATCGACAGTTTTTACGTTCAACCGGGGGATTCCCACACCAGTCTGAGGACTGGTTCGGAATGACATGCTATCTTTGGGGCTTTTTTGACACGCTGCAATTGTCAGTTAAGGAATTTTCTTCGAAAATGAATAAAAATATTTAAAATTGTCCCGCAGGGACACCATAATTGTCAATTGTACATTGTCAGTTGTCAATTAAAAAGCGTCCGTTTACCGATTCAAAATCCGTCCCGCCAGTTCCTCCGCGTTTTCCGTCCTGCCCAGCAGCCCGTATTCCTTGGAGAACATGGCGCAGCCGATCTCCATATCTCCTGCCCGATATTGCAAATGGAAGCGGATGCGCTCCATAAGCCTTGCCAGAACCTTTTCCTTCCGGTCGCCCAGCAGCCGCAGGCAGTCATCGCAGCTGACGCACTCCAGCATGGCGCGGATGGTGGCCGCGTCCACGCCCTCGGCACCGGCCATGGCGGAGAGAATTTCCGTGCGGCAGTCGCCGTATTTGGAGTGGGTGTTCATCATGCCGCCGCCCAGCTTCACCAGCTTACCGATGTGACCGATGAGCAGCGCCCCTCTGAACTCCAGCTCCTTGCAAATATCCAGAGACACGCCAATAAAGTTAGACACCTGTACGGCGGTTTTGGGATCGATATGCAGGCTGTCCCGGATGAACTCCGAGCCGTAGTTGCCCGGGGTCAGCAGGACGTAATCCCCCTGCGTCCGCTTCTGCCGCAGCTCCACCCGGATGGTATCCACCAGAGCCTGTTCGCTCATAGGCTCCACAATGCCGGTGGTGCCCAGAATGGAGATGCCTCCCACGATGCCCAATCGGGGATTGAAGGTCTTCTTCGCCAGCTCTTCCCCCAGAGGGACGGAAATTTCCACGGTGAAGCCCCCGGTATAATCCAGTTCCCGGGCAATCTCCAGAAGGTTGTCCCGGATCATGGCCCTGGGGACGGAATTGATGGCCGCGTTGCCCACAGCCTGATCCAGCCCGGGCCTGGTCACCCGACCCACTCCAAATCCGCCGTCGATATCCACACCGGGCGTCTCCTTCAGGCTGACCCTGGCAAAAATCAGCGCGCCGGCAGTTACATCCGGGTCGTCCCCGGCGTCCTTGGCAATGGCGCAGGAGACGGAATCCTCCTCACGGGTAATTTCTTCCACGCACAGCGTCAGATCAATCCCCTTGGGGGTGTGCAGGCCGATGGTTTTCTTTTCGTGTCCGGTCAGCAGCATCCAGCCCGCGGCCTTGGCGGCTGCCGCGGCGCAGGAGCCGGTGGTATAGCCCAGCCGCAGCTGCTTTCCGTCCTTAACGACATACTGCTCCATATTATCTGGTGATCTGGTACAGCATGGCGTTGCAGATGGCGGCGGCCACATTGCTGCCGCCCTTCCGGCCCCGTGCCACGATGTAGGGAGCCAGGTTCGCTTCGATGATCTCTTCCTTGCTCTCCACCACATTCACAAAGCCCACGGGCACGCCGATGATCAGCGCGGGATGGAGCTTTCCCGCCTCCATCAGTTCTTTGATGGCAATCAGGGCCGTCGGCGCGTTGCCGATGGCAAAAATACAGGGCTTTTCCAGTGTCGCCGCCTTTTCCATGGAGACGATGGCCCGGGTGATGCCCCGCTCCCTTGCCTCCGCCGCCACATCCGGATCGGACATGAAGCAGTGGACCTCGCCCCCCAGCTTGCCGAGGATGGTCTTATTGATGCCCGCCCTGGCCATCTGGGTATCGGTGACGATGTCGCAGCCGCTCCGCAGGGCGGCAATGCCCTTGGCCACGGCCCCCTCGGAGAATACAAGATTCTGCGCATAGTCAAAGTCCGCGGAGGTGTGGATCACCCGCTTGACGACCAGTTCATTTTCCGGGGCGATTTTCGTATCGCCCAGCAGCTCCGTAATGATTTCAAAGCTGCGTTTTTCAATATCCATGGGTTTGATGATTTCCAACATATTTATTTCTCCTTTCGGCAGGCGTTCAGAAAGTTCGCCGCCATCCGTGGATATGCGTAAAAATGGAAGTGCGGGAATCCGGCATAGAAGGCCGCCCCGGCGATGCCGCAGTTCCAGCTTCTGCCGTCGGCCTTTTGGGCCAGAAAATCCTCCCCGTTGTGATCCGTATCGTAATAGTGGAACTCATGGGCGGGGATTTTCTCCCCGGCAGCGCAAAGCAAATTGTCCTTTCGGGCCGTCAGTGTTACATAGCCGAACCGGGAGAGCTTTCCCGTATTGTGCCCGGTGCCCGGCAGGAAGCCCACCATGGGCCGACCCTCCAGCTCCCTTTGCAGATACATAAATCCGCCGCACTCGGCGATACAGGGCAGTCCCGCCGCCAAAGCGGCCCGGACACTCCGGCGCATGGAGATATTCTGAGACAGCGCCCCGGCATACAGTTCCGGGTAGCCGCCGCCCAGATACAGGCCCTGTATGTTCTCCGGCAGGGCGGTATCCGAAATGGGTGAAAAGGATACAATCTCGGCCCCCAGATCCCGCAGCAGATCCAGATTGTCCTCATAATAGAAGCAGAACGCCTTATCCCGGGCCACGGCTACGCGCACAGGTTCCCCGGGCGCCGGCAGCGCCGGGGCCTCCCAGTTCAGCGCAGGCGCGGAAGCGGCCAGGGCGCACAGTGCCTGGATATCCACACTTTTCTCAATTTGGTCGGCGATTCTATCCAGCTTTTCCCGCAGATCCGTCATTTCCTGGGCGGTGACCAGTCCCAGATGGCGGCTTTCCAATGTGCAGTCCTTCATGACGGGCAAATAGCCCAGAGGCTCCACCGCACCGTCAAACTGCTGGATAATCGCCTGCTTCATCCGGGGATACAGCATGGCGGAGCATCGGTTCAGGAGCACGCCCCGGATATGGCTGTCCGGGTGCAGATGCAGGAAGCCGGAGATCACCGCCAGCACCGAATGGGCCGCCCCCCGGGCGTCCACCACCAGCACCGCCGGGGTACCGGAGGCCTTTGCCACGGCATAGGAGCTGGCCTGCGTGGTCATGCCCACACCGTCGTAAAAGCCCATAACGCCCTCGATCACGGACAGACTGCCGCCGTTTTTCGCCAGAAGGCAGCGCAGGGTGTTTTCGTCAAAAAACTGCATATCCAGATTTCGGCATGGCACTCCCAGCGCGGAGGCATGGAACATGGGGTCGATATAGTCTGGGCCGCACTTGAACGCCCGCAGGCTCGCCTCCCGCCGCTTCAGAGCAGTCAAAAGGCCGGAAACCAGGGTGGTCTTGCCGCAGCCGCTGTTGGTCCCCGCGATCAGGACCCGAGGAAGCTCTTTTTTCATACCATCACCACAAAAGCCGCCGCGGCCATAAAGGACCGCCGCGGCAGATTCTCGTAATAAAGCAGGGGAGAATCAACTCCCCCGCGATCACGCAGGAATTCTCTGGAGGGCAATCTGTCAAAAATGGTAAGGGGGAAACCACATACACAGCACCAAAGAATCAAAAAAGCTGCGGCAGTTTTCGAAAACTGCCGCAGCCGTCTTTCTGCGCCAAAAGCTGCCGCAATCCCGTACTTGCAGGACCGGACATACACAAACCGTCTCAGCAGGTATCCTGACTCACGCATCCGCGGCTCACAGCAATGCCTTCTCGGAACAGATCCAATGGCCGGCTTTCGCCTCCTGCCGGGGCCTCCGCGCTCACAGTGGCGGTACCGCTCGGGAGTTTCACCCGATTCCCTATTCTCCCCCAGGGCCTGAACAGCCAGGGGGCACTGAAACAGCTATTCACTTTCGTATTTATCTTACCACAGCATTTGCGCATTGTCAACAAGCAAGCTGGGAAAGATAAGAGAAATCACTGCCGTTTCCGGGCAAAGGCAAGCAGGGCCTCCCGTTCGTTGGGCACCTTCTCGTCCAGAACGGCCTCCAGAATATCCCGCAGGCATTCGCCGATGGCTTGTCCCCGGTAACCCAGGGCCATCAGGTCGCCGCCCCGGACCGCCAGATCTTTCAGGCTCAGGCAGCTGTTTTCCGTCTGAATTTCCTTCAGTGCCTGCCAGACGGCGGCGAAGCTCGCCGTTTCCTCCGGTACGCCCTTGCTGCCCATATCCGCCTGCTGCAGATACAGCAGCTTTTCCACAGTCTCATAGCTCCAGCGGCTGATGTACCGGCGCAGCAGCCGCTTATCCGGAGTCAGCCGGGTCATGTGCTGGCGAATCAGCAGCACCGCCTGTTCCCGCAGGGCGTTGGGCGCCTTCAGGCGGCGCAGGATCTCTTCCGCCATGTCCGCACCCACTCCGGCATGGCCGTAAAAGTGGCCACGGCCGTTCTTATCCCGGGTGAAGGTGGGGATTTTGCCCACATCGTGCAGCAATGCCGCCCAGCGGAGGGGCACATCTCCGGGGACCCCCTCCACCACATGGGTGATGTGGGTATAGAGGTCGAACCTGTGGTGGGGAGAATGCTGGTCAAAATCCACGGTCTCCCGCAGCTCCGGAATCACCTGTGTGATGATGGGCGCATAGCGCTTCAGTTCCTCCGAGGTGATTTTCGGCAGAAAGCCGCAGAATTCAGAGAAGACCCGCTCCCTTGCCAGATGATCCAGCAGCGGAGCCAGCGCAAGCATGGCCTCCAGCGTCCGCCGTTCCGGCGTCAGATCATAGGTAACGGAAAAGCGCACGCCCCGCAAAATGCGCAGCGCATCCTCCCGGAAGCGCTGCGCCGGGTCGCCTACGGTCCGCAGGATGCCCGCTTTCAGGTCCTCCGCGCCGCCGAAGGGATCTGCCAGCCCCCGGCACGGGGACCAGGCCATGGCATTCACCGTAAAATCCCGGCGGGACAGATCCCGGCGGATATCCGTCACAAATTCCACCCGGTCCGGGTGCCGGTTGTCGGCGTAGGCGCCCTCTGCCCGGAAGGTGGTGATCTCCACCACACCGGCAGGGGTGACGACGCCTACCGTGCCGTGCTTTTCCCCGGCCAGCACCAGGTCGGAATCGCAAAACAGCGCCTCCAGCTGTTCGGGTCTGGCGGCGCTGCAAAGATCAAAATCATGGGGCTGCCGCCCAAGCAGCCAGTCCCGGACACAGCCGCCCACGCAGTAGGTCTCAAAGCCCGCGTTTTCCAGACGCTCCATGCAGGCGCGCACATCCCCAGGGATCAGCATGGCGCTTCCTCCCCGGAGAGCACGTCCAGCATGACGCCGCAGGCCATCACGGTGTAAAAGGGCAGCGGCACCCTGCCGGTACCCGCCGTCAGACAGAAGAAGCCCGCCAGCAGCCCCAGCCGGAAAAGCCAACAGGACTTTTCCGCCGCCCCGGCCTCCTTTGCCGCCCGATGGTAGGCGTAGCCCGTCAGGCAAAGGCTTCCAAGCAGAGAAAACAGGTAGTCCATCATCTGAGGCTCCCGGCTCCAGGTCTGGTAGGCGGCCACCAGCCGCAGCACCAGCACGCAGCAAACCACCGCCCAGGTCCCGGGGACGGGGGACTTGCCCTTCCACATCCGGATGCCTGTGACGGCCAGCAGCAGGGCGGTCAGGGGCGCCGCCAGCTTCAGGAGCTTCAGCAGAGCGGGAAAGCCGTTGGTCAGATCCTGAGCCGCAAAGAGCATTCCAACCGCCGCATAGAGGCAGCCCAGAGACTTCACCCAATGCTTTGGGGTCCGGACGATCGGTTTCGCCGCCAGGGTCAGCGCCGCGGCGGCCAGAATCAGCACCCACAGCATGATTTCCAGCGGGTGCGTCCGCACCAGCAGGCCCCGGTCATCCACCGCCACGGCATACAGCAGCCGCCGCAGGAAAAACCCGGCGACCCCCAGGGCAAAGACGTAATATCCAAATTTGTCCTTTTTCATGGAAAACTCCTTTGGAAGTGGAATAAAGAGCCTTCCCCTGGGGGAAGGTGGCCCGCCGGTAGGCGGGTCGGATGAGGGGCGATACGCAGAACCGATAAGTAGAAATCTCTGCAATTATGTTCTATTAAATAAGAATAGAATAGCTTTGGCTGGCTCTGCATTGGTTCTGCCTGCCGCCCCTCATCAGTCAGGGCTGCGCCCTGCCAGCTTCCCCCAGGGGAAGCCTTTTTTCAGCGAACCATCGCGATTCCGCCCACCGCCGCGGCCAGGATCGGCTGGTGGAGCAGGTAGATGAGCAGGCTGTTCCGGCCCATCCATTGCAGGAACTTCGCGGGCGGGTTTTCCCTCGGGAACCGGCTTGCCTTTTCCGCATAGAGCTTTCGGCCCAGAACGGCGCCAATCAGAAAATACCCCAGGTTGGGAAACAGAGGGAAATAGTCCGAGGAGGCGAAGCCATAGGGTGCGAAGCCCAAAACAGTCAGCCAGGGGAAGGAGAAGCCCACCCCCCGGAGCCACAGGCCCAGACCCACCATGGCGGCGGCCAAAACAAGCAGCAGCCGGCTCTTTGCCCTCCGGAACAGATGCCAGAGCATCATGCAGCAGCCAAGGCACTGCAGAACGCCGAAGTAAATAATGATATCTTTCCCGGCGAAGCCCAGAAAATACATGCCGGCTGTGGCCGCGGTGCAGAGGAGGCCGCAGCAGAACACCTGAAGGCCCCGCTTCACCGGATGGTTCCCCAGGGTCACACTGACGCCGGAGATCAGCAGGAAGACAGCCCCATAGTTGTTCTTAAACAGCTGGTACCAGCCGGGGTTCCAGTCCCATAGGCCGAAGAGCTCCACCACATCGTAGTGCAGGTGGATGAGGATCATGCCGATCAGGGCCGCACCCCGAACGGCATCCAGCTCCCAGATTCGTTTTCTCATTTGGTAGAAACCGCGGCGTTGGCTTCCTCTTCCAGCACCCGGTAGGCCACCTTGCCCACCAGAGTCTTGGGCAGCTCCTTGCGGAACTCAATCTCCCGGGGCATGGCATACTTGGCGATGCGGCCGGAGCAATAGTCCAGAATCTCCTTCTTCAGTTCCTCCGTAGGCTCCACGCCGGGCATGGGCACCACGTAAGCCTTGACCTTCTGGACCCGGTAGGGATCCTTTACACCGATGACGCAGCTGAGCAGCACCTTCTCATGGCCGTCGATGATGTTCTCCAGCTGAGAGGGGTAGACGTTGTAGCCGGAGGTGATAATCATGCGCTTGATGCGCTGGCGGAAATACACGAAGCCGTCCTGATCCATGTGGCCCAGGTCGCCGGTGTGCAGCCAGATTCGACCGTCGTAATGGCGGCGCAGGGTCTGCTTTGTCTCCTCGGGGTTATCCATATAGCCCAGCATGACCGTGGGGCCGGAGATGCAGATCTCGCCCTCAGTGTTGGCCTCCACCTCGTTGGTGGTGCCGGGTTCCACAATTTTGTAGAAGGTATCCGGGAAGGGCACACCGATGGAGCCCTGACGGGCATAGTCCTTGGGGGTCAGGCAGGAGGCGGTGACGCACTCGGTGGTGCCGTAGCCCTCCCGGATCTGCTCGGTGCAGCCATGGTCCTTCAGGAAAGCGTCTACCTTCCGCTTCAGCTCAGGGGACAGGCTGTCGCCGCCGGAGAAGATGCCCTTCAGGAAGCTCAGGTCGGCCCCCTCCAGATTCTCCGCCCGCAGCAGGGCCTCGAACAGGGTAGGCACGCCGGGGATCAGGTTGGGTTTCTGCTTGACCAGAGTCTCGGCATAGATCTTGACGTTGAACTGGGGAATCAGGATGCAGGTGCCTCCGGCAATCAGCGCCGTATGGATGCCGATGCCCAGACCGAAGCCGTGGAACACAGGCATAACGGAGAGCATCTTCATATCGGAAATCTCGTCCCTGGTAAAGCCCGAGGCGGCAATGGTCTGCAAACCCAGAGCGTTGAAGTTCAGGTTGGAGAGCATAATGCCCTTGGTGGTGCCGGTGGTGCCGCCGGAATAGAGGATGGCGCCGCACTCGTCATAGCGGTTGGAAATGGGGGGCAGCTTCACGTTCTTGCCGGCCCGGACCATATCATACCACAGGGTGCAGCCGGTCTTCGGCAGCTTCTTCACCGCCCGGGCGGCCTTGGTCATGGGATAGAGCACATTCAGGGGAATGGGCAGCTCATCCGCCACCTTGGCAATCAGAATTTTGGTGGGGTTCTCCAGCTGCGGCTGGATGGAGGCCACCTTTTCGTAGAACTGATCCAGAGTCAGAATGGCCTTGCTCCTGGAGAAATTCAGATAGAAAGCGATCTCCTGAGCGGCGGACAGGGGATGGATCATATTGGGGATGGCCCCGATACGGTTCAGGGCATAAAAGCAGTCCAGCGCCTGAGGGGTGTTGGCCATGCAGATGGTCACCTTGTCGCCCTTGCGGATGCCCATCTTGTACAGGCCCTTGGCGGCGGCGTCAATGCGCTTCATGAATTCGGGGTAAGTTGTCTTCTTCCCCATGAAAATATAGGCCACATGATCCGGCTTCCGCTTTGCGGCGGAGGCGATCATTTCATACATGGTCTTGTGGGGATATTCCAAAGAGGCCGGCGTGGCGCCGTAATACTTCCGCCAGGGTGCGGATGCGGATAAACCCATTGTATGTAATTCCTTTCAGGTTTGGCAAGAATAGGCCCAGTATACCACAGTTTCTCCCGGATTTCTACCCTCTGCCGAAAATTTCTACGGAGAGGAGACCCCAAATCCGGGATTTTCCCGTGTAAATCCCTTGTAAAGTCGGAAGATTAGGGGTATAATGTTCGGGCTAAGAATCAGGTTCGGGCTTGCAAAATACCAATTGACAATTGACAATGAACAATTGACAATTTTGTTCGTTCTTTGGGACAATTCATTTTTTATCCTTTTCGGGAAGAGTTTCCCTAACTGTCAATTGTCAATTGTCAATTGTCAACTGGACAAGCCTGTTCCATTGGAGGAATTTTCATGCTTTTAGGTTCCATCACCGTTCTTGCTGCGGTATTCGCGGCGCTTACCTGCGTACTCGGCAGCTTTTCCGGGGCGGCGGTTGTTTTCGGCACGCTTGGGTGCTTCATCGGGTACTGGCTTGGGCTGCTTCTGATCGCTTTCGCGGTTCTCTGGATCTCCTGCGCCGCGGTGGACACCTCAAAGCCCCAGGAGCACGACTCCAAATACTTCCGCCGTCTTGTGAAACTCTACATACCTGCCGTATTCTCCCTGCTGCGGATGGACATTCAGGCAGAGGGAATGGAAAAGCTCCCCGGAGACGGCCGCTTTCTGCTGGTCTGCAACCATCTGAACATTCTGGATCCCGTACTGCTTTTGGGCTGCTTCCCCCAGTGCCAGCTGGCCTTCATCTCCAAGCAGGAAAACGCGGACATGTTCCTCATTGGCAAGATTATGCACCGGCTCATGTGCCAGATGATCAACCGGGAAAATGACCGGGAGGCCCTGAAAACCATCATCCGCTGCATCCAGATGATCCGGGATGACGAGGTCAGTGTGGCCGTGTTTCCCGAGGGCTACACCAGCCGGGATGTGAAGCTCCATCATTTCCGCTCCGGCGTCTTCAAAATCGCCACCAAGACCCAGGTGCCCATTGTGCTTTGCACCGTGAAAAACACGCAACAGGTCTTCCACAACATCAAGCGTCTGAAAAAGACCACCGTGCCTCTGCATGTGGTGGATGTGATTCAGCCGGAGACCTTCGCGGACCGCACCGCCGTGGACATTTCCCAGGAGGCTTACGGCAAGATGCTCGCCGACCTGGGCCCGGATTTCGCGCTGCCGGAAGAGAATTAAAAAACAGGGGGCGGCAAAATTGCCGTCCCCGTGAACTTATTGTCCTAAAATCTTAGCGCTTTATTTTAACTGGAAATCTTGTCCGTGCTTTGGCTGGGTCCCTCCGGGGGCCCCTTTCTTGTCCCGCCAAGAAAGGGGGAAAGAATGCGGCTTAAGGGAGGCGCTGACCGCTGCTTGCTCCCGCCGCAGAGCCGCCCTCCCTTAAGAATTCCTCCCGGCGCGCATTTACGTTAGAAAAGCAATGTTTCGGCGGCTTTCTATCGAAGCATTGATTAACTAGAAAATTTATTATAAACAACGCTCTATTACTGTTTTCACACGGTGAAAACAGTCCACAAAAGCCAAAACTGGTTTCCTATTCCGCGCCAGTGCGCACACTGGCATGGAATACCCGGATAATGGGATGCCGAAATAGAAAGCATCCAAAACATTGGTTTCCTTCATTGAACTGAACCGGAAAATATAGGGACCGCACCCCGTACTCGCCGGAAGGCGGCGCAGAAATCTTCATTGGTTCTGAGGCCGGGAGGGATTCCTAAGGGAGGGCGGCTTTGCCGACAGCGCCTCCCTTAGGCCGCATTCTTTCCTACTTTCTTGGCGGGACAAGAAAGTAGCCCCCGGAGGGAACCCAGCCGAAACGCGGACAGGGCTTCCGTCCAAACCCCAAAAGCCCGCTGCCCGAAGGAAGCCTGTTCCCTCTTTTTATTTGTTCTCCGCGTTCAGCGGGTCCACCCGGACGTCCGGGTAGGGGTTGACGATGGCGGTGCGGTAGGTGTGATAGATGACCATGCCGGGCTTGCCGCCGGGGGTCTTTTTCACCTGCTTTACAGTCGTCACATCCACGCTGATGTTCTGTCCCCCGCCGGTCTCGGCGTAGTAGGCGGCCAGCTGGGCGGCCTGGGTCACGGTGTCGTCCGGGGGCTTCCGGCCGCCACAGGAAATAATGACATGGCTGCCGTGGACCTTGGAGGCGTGGCACCAGATGTCGTCCTTCCGGGCCAGCTTGAAGGTCAGCTCGTCGTTCTGCCGGTTGTTCCGGCCCACATAAATGGGGAAGCCGTCGGTGCTCTCGAAGCGCATGGGAGGAAGTTTCGACTGCTTCATCTTCCTTCTGGCCCCGTCCATGCGGACGTAGCCCCCGGCATACAGCTCCTGCCGGATCTCCTCCAGCTCTGCCTCACTCCCTGCCCGGTTCAGTTCCTCCAGGACGCTCTCCAGATAACTGCATTCCTCTTTGCCCAGGTCCAGCTGATGGGTCAGCTCCTTCTGGGCGTTTTTCATGCGGGTGTAGTCCTTATAGAATTTGGCCGCGTTCTGCTGGGGGGAGAGAATGGGACTGAGCGGTATTTCCACATCGGCCATATTTTCATCGTAGAAGTCCTGACAGAGAACCTTTGTCTGCCCCTTCTGAATGCGGTGCAGGTTGGCCGTCAGGATGTCGCCCAGCTGCCGCAGGCGCTCCCGGTCATAGGTTGCCGTCAGTTCCTTTTCCTGCGCGGCCATCTTCCGGCGCAGCCGCTGGACCTGGTTGGAAACGCTTTTGCGCAGGGCCTGGCTTTTCTGGCGCATGGCGTCCTTCCGATCCCGGAGGGTATAAAACCGGTCCAGCAAAGCGCTGAAGGACTCCGCCTCGGCGCATTCTCCATATTCCCGGATGGGGCAGAAGGCGAACTGCTTCAGTGTACCCTCCGGGGCAGCGTAATACCAGGGCTTCGGATGGCGCAGATGCTCGGAGAAAAAGAGATACAGCTTCTCCCCCGCCGCTTCGGCATCCAGTGCGCCGACCCGGGCATCCACATCCCCGGCGGCATAGAGCGCCGCCTCCCGGGTCACCAGAGGGGACAGCCCCCCCAGGGTATCCATGAGCCGCTGGGCCAGAACATCCGCTCCCTCGGTGCGCAGCAAGTTAACATAATCCTCCTGTGTAAGCGCCGCGGGGTCCAGCTTTTCAATGGGACTGGGGGCCTGATAGCTCAGTCCCGGCAGGGCGGGGCGGTTGCTCTCGTCCAGTCCGATGCGGCGCAGGCAGTCCAGAATTCTCCCGTCCGGCCCCAGCAGATACACATTGCAGGTCCGGCCCATCAGCTCCGCTACCAGCCGCTTCCGCACCGGGTAGCCCATTTCGTCCGTGCAGTCAAAGACAAAATGGACGCAGCGCTCCATAGGCGTCTGGGTGATCTCCGAAAGCCGGGCACCCAGCAGGTGCTTGCGCAGGAACATGCAGAACATGGGCGGCTCCGGCGGATTTTCCGGTGAGGCGGCGGTCAGATGCAGCCGGGGCGCGGTGGGATTGGCGGCGATCAGCAGCTTTTCCCGGCCCGTCTGGCAGCGCAGCTGGAAGATCAGGGTATCCCGGCTGGGCTGGTAGATTTTCTCAATTTTCGCCCCTTCGCAGCGGGTGCGGATCTCCTCCGCCACGCAGGAAAGGTATGTCGCGTCAAATGCCATGGGTCTCTTCCTCCATAACGGACCGGAACAGTTCATTGATCCGGTCTGTTTTCCCGGCTAAGTACAGCGCCCCGAACAGCGCCTCCAGCCCCGTGGCCTTGGCGTACTGGGCAGGGGTAGCCCCCTTGGGCACGGCGTGTACATGGGCATTCTTGCCCCGGCGGTAGTAGCTCAGCTCCTCCTCATTCAGCAGAGGCAGCAGCTTATCCACAAATTCCGCCTGCGCAGGCGCGTTGACCATGGCAACGGTCTTCTTGTGCAGATCCAGCACGGTCTTGAAGCCGTGTTCGCACAGGTAGCCGCGGCACAGCAGCTCGAAGACCCCGTCGCCGATGTGGGCCAGCCCCAAATTGGAGATGGCGTCGATCCGGCGCTTCTCCATATTCATCTGAAAATAGTTTTCCAAAAGTTTTTTCCTCGATTCAATAAAAACTGGGCGCACAGCCCGGTAAAAAGGCCTGTTATCAGGCTGATGGCAATAAGAATGGGCAGATAGGCCAGCAGTCCCGGCGTTCCGCTGACCCAGACGGCAACGGCCATCTGGCCTATGGAATGGGCCACAGCCCCGGCGCAGCCCGCCACCCAGAGCTGGTTTTCCTTCAGGACGCGCTTCAGGCCGATGGTCGCCAGGATTGCCAGCGTTCCTCCTGCCGCGGAGTAAAGAATGGTACTGAAATTTCCGGCAAATACTGCCCCCAGAAAAATCCGGGCCGCCAGCACCAGCACACCCTCCTTAGCCCCCAGAAGAAACACGGTAAATACCGTCACGATATTGGAAAGCCCCAGCTTCACCCCCGGAATGGGCACCGGCGCGGGGATTTGGGCCTCCAGCATGAAAATAGTCAGCGCAATGGCCGTCAGAAGTGCCAGAAGCACCAGCCTGCGGGTTTTCATAGGGCACCCCCTTAATAATTGACAATGGACAATGGACAATTGACAATTATTGCGGTGTCCCTCCGGGACAAATTAAATTTTTGAATCGTTTCCGCAGGAAACACCTCAATTGTCAATTGTCAATTGTTAATTGTTAATTTTCTATAGCATACCATTTTTTCCTCCCGCTGTAAAGTCCGCCTTCTTCCGCTTTCTTTTTTCACCGGGGCGTGGTATGATAGGCCCGGAAAAACAGAAAGGGATTTTGCTATGGAAGACTTGGATTTTATGCGTGAGGCGCTTTCTCTGGCGCGGCAGGCGGCGGAATTGGGAGAGGTTCCGGTGGGCTGCGTCATCACACGGGGAACGGAAATCGTAGGCCGGGGCTATAACCGCCGGGAGACGGACAAGTCCGCCCTGGCCCACGCGGAAATTCAGGCCATTGACGAGGCATGCCGTGCCCTGGGGGGCTGGCGGCTGTGGGAGTGTACCCTGTATGTAACATTGGAGCCCTGCGCCATGTGCGCCGGGGCCATTTTGAGTGCCCGGATTCCCAGAGTGGTCTATGGCGCCAGTGACCGGAAATTCGGCGCGTGCAGATCCGTATGCAGCCTGTTCGATATGAACTTCAACCACCATCCTCAGGTGGTCAGCGGTATTCTGGAAGAGGAATCCGCGGCGCTGCTGCGGGCGTTCTTCCAGAACCTGCGGGTGGAGCTTCGGTCGAGGCCAAAGTGGCGGAAGCCGGCGGGGGAGTAAATCACCTGTGGGAATACGAATTGACAATTGACAATGAACAATTGACAATTATAGTGTCCCTCCGGGACGGTTTGAAATTTCGCTTTTCCGAAGGAAATGCCTTAGCTGTCAATGCGAATCAACAGTTGAAATATCCAAAAGTTCACGGATATTCCGGGAATTTTGAAACTTTTGAGCCTCGTAGGGGCGGCTACCAGCCGCCCGGAGGGTATCGAAAGTGAGCTGTGAAAACGAAACACTCAGGCCCGGTCGTTTCCGGGCGGCTAATAGCCGCCCCTACAGGCCCTCAACGCTTGATTCGCATTGTCAATTGTACATTGTCAATTGTCAATTATCTTTTGGGGGGTCTTTGCCTTGCGTAAAAACGGCGCTGCCTGGAAATTCGGTGTGACGTGTGCCGCGCTGTGTCTTCTCCTTCGCTTCCACGGGGCGCTTATGGCGCTGCTGTCCGCGCCCGCCACGGGGGAGTTTCTGCTGTACCTGGAAACCGGGCGGCGGAGCGCGCAGGCGGAAACAGTCGTCCCGGTCTATGCCCCGGAATCCCCGGCGCCGGGAGACGCGAAAGCGCCTGAAGCTCTGCCCCTGCCTGTCCTCGTTGCCGAACCCACTCAGGAGGCGGAGCCCGCCCCGCCGGTCTTTACCGCCCGGGATGGGGCCGGCATCCGGCTTTACAACACCGCGGGCGTCACTGTGGATCCGGAATCGGCCATTCTGGAGGAGCCGGAATGGCCCGATCTTCCCGGACCGAAGGTTTTGATCTACAGCACCCACGCCACGGAAAGCTACCAGAAAGCAGGCGAAAACTACATAGAAACCGCTGCCTACCGAACGCTGGACAGCGGTTTTAATATGCTCAGTCTGGGAGCGGCCCTGGAGGAGGCTCTGGAGAACCGCGGCATTGCCGTTCTCCGGGATGAAAGCCTCCATGACTACCCATCCTATAACGATTCCTACGTCAGCTCCCGGAAAAGTGTGGAAGGCTATCTGGAGGCATACCCGTCCCTCTGTCTGGTGCTGGACCTGCACAGGGACGCCTCCGCCGGGACGCGGCAGCTGCGGCCTCTGGCCCAGACCCAAAGCGGGTCCGCCGCCAGACTCATGCTGGTGGTGGGAACTGACCGGGGCAACCGTGTCCACCCCAACTGGGAAAAGAATTTCGCTCTGGCCCTGCGGCTGCAGACCCTTCTGGAGCGGACCTCTCCGGGCATTACCCGGCCCCTCAGCATTCGGCCCCAGCGCTTCAACCAGGACCTGAGCACCGGGGCCTTGCTCATAGAAATCGGCGGCGCGGGAAACACCCATCAGGAGGCTTTGGCCGCCATCGATATCCTGGCCCAGAGCATTGAAGCCCTGCTACATTAGGTTCCACCAGGTCAGGCTGTGGGCTTCATACATGGCCCTTACCCGTCGGGCCAACTCCCGGCAGCAGGCCGAGAATTCCCCGGTCTCCTCCTCGGCCGCGTATACGGGAAGCCGGGCAAAAAGGCTGTCCACATCCTCCATGGGCTGGTGATCCGCAAAGGCCGCGGTCAGGCGCCAAACACGTCCCCAGCCCCGCTGGGCCGTCTCCTGATGGAGCTTCGCCGTGTCCCAGTCCTCCCGGGCCGCCGCCTGGGCCGCTTGGATCAGTTCCCGGGTAATGGGGCTTTGCAGCGTGGTCATGGTCCACTGGACGAACAGCCCCGCCGCCAGCAGCAGCACCAGAATCAGAATTCCAATGATTCCTCTCGTCATAGGTGCTCCTTTCGCACGAAAATCACCTTTCCGCTGCCGTCTACCGTGAGCAGCAGGGTATCTTCCAGCACCGCCTCATGGGAAGCCAGCGTCTGCTCCAGCCATGGCATATCCCTCCCCGCCTTTTGCAGGTTTTCCGCAAAGACCCGGCCGTCCTCCGCCACCACAATGGGAAAACAGTTCTCCTTCACCCGCACCCCCGCGTCCCTGGCGCTGGCCGGGGCGAACTGGGGATAGGGGAACACGGAGAGGTTCCCGTCCGTCTCCAGAATGGCGTACTGCACCTGGGTCATGTCCAGAATGTCCTTCTCCCGGAGCTTGCCCATAAGCTCGTCCAGGGTCACCCGGGTCAGGCGCAGATTGCTCTGCAAAAGCCGCCCGTTGTCAATGAGGAACACAGGTTTGCCGCAGAACAGCCGCCGCAGCGTCCCGCTTTGCAGCATGAGCCAGGACAGCACCAGCTCCACCCCCAGCACCGTCAGAATGGGAATCAGCCCGGTGAGCAGCGGGATCCCGGCGTCCTGCATGGGAATGGCCGCCAGATTGGCCACCAGCATGGTGACCACAAACTCCGCCGGCTCCATCTCCCCGATCTGCCGCTTCCCCATAAGCCGGATGACCAGGATCAGGACAAGGTAGAGAATGACGGTGCGGAGGTAGGATAGGATCATAAACGCGCCTCCCGTTCGTAAGAAGTTGACAGTGGACAGTTATGTCAAAATTGACAATTGACAATGGACAATTGACAATTATCCAGATTAACAGTGGTTCAAAGCACCCTTGGCTCTCCCTCTGGGAGAGCTGGCTCGGCGCAGCCGAGACTGAGAGGGCCTCGGGGCGTTTGTTGAATAATCACGTCATTTGGCTCAACGTTGGCCCTCTCCGTCCTCGCTTACGCTCGGCCACCTCTCCCATAGGGAGAGGCAAGGCGTGCCTGCCTCAGGCGGCGAGTTTACCGGAACGTCCGCCCCCCAAATTGTCAATTGTCCATTGTCAATTGTCAATTCAGAGAAAAACTGTCAACTGTTACCTGTGGTATCCTCAACGTTAACCCTCTCCGTCCTCGCTTACGCTCGGCCACCTCTCCCATAGGGAGAGGCAAGGCATGCCTGCCTCAGGCGGCGGGTTTACCGAAACGTCCGCCCCCAAAAATTGTCAATTGTCAATTGTCAATTCAGGGAAAACTGTCAACTGTCACCTCGTCTTCCGAAAGTTTTCCCCCAAAAACGCGCCATTATTCTCTGCCTTCTTTGTCACTCTTGCGGTTTTTGAAAACAAATGTGATTTTTCCTTGATTTCATCGGCCCGCTTGGGTATAATGGGGGCAAACTCCGAAAAAATTACTGGGGGAAAGAACATGAAAAACAGTGAAAAAACTCTGGATATGATCGTGAACCTCTGCAAAAACAGAGGCTATGTCTATGCCGGCTCCGAAATCTACGGCGGTCTGGCCAACGCCTGGGACTACGGCCCTCTGGGTGTGGAATTCAAGAACAACGTCAAGAAAGCCTGGATGAAGAAATTCGTTCAGGAATCCGACTACAACGTGGGACTGGATGCCGCCATTCTCATGAACCCCACCACCTGGGTCACCACCGGCCATGTGGGCAACTTCTCCGATCCTCTGGTGGACTGCAAGGGCTGCGGCTCCCGGCAGCGGGCGGACAAGCTGATCGAGGCCAGCGAGTCCGGCAAGGGCATCAATGTGGACGCCATGAGCTTTGAGGAAATGGACAAGTTCGTGGCCGAGCATGAAGAGGTCGTCTGCCCCAACTGCGGCAAGCACAACTTCACCCCCATCCGCAAGTTCAACCTGATGTTCAAGACCCAGATCGGCGTCACCGAGGACTCCTCCTCCACCGTTTACCTGCGGCCCGAAACCGCTCAGGGCATTTTCGTAAACTTCGCCAACATCCAGCGGACTACCCGGAAAAAGCTGCCTTTCGGCGTGTGCCAGGTGGGCAAGGCCTTCCGGAATGAGATCACTCCGGGCAACTTCACCTTCCGTACCCGTGAATTTGAGCAGATGGAATGCGAATTCTTCTGCCAGCCCGGCACCGACCTGGAGTGGTTTGCCTACTGGAAGGACTTCTGCAAAAACTGGCTGATCTCTCTGGGCATCAAGGAAGAGAGCCTGCGTCTGCGGGATCATGAGCCTGCGGAACTGGCCTTCTACTCCCGGGCTACCACCGACATTGAGTATCAGTTCCCCTTTGGCTCCGGCTGGGGCGAACTGTGGGGCATTGCCGACCGTACCAACTACGACCTGGGCCGCCACCAGGAGGCCTCCGGCAAGAGCCTGGAATACTTCGATCAGGAAAAGGGCGAGCACTACATTCCCTATGTCATTGAGCCCAGCCTGGGCTGTGACCGTGTGGCCCTGGCATTCCTGTGCGAGGCCTATGACGAGGAAGTGGTAGGCCAGGACAAGAAGGGCAACCCGGACATCCGCACCGTGCTGCATCTGCACCCCGCTCTGGCACCTTTCAAGGCTGCCGTGCTGCCCCTGAGCAAGAAGCTCAGCCCCAAGGCCGAGGAAATCTACCACATGCTGCAAAAGGACTTCATGGTGGACTTTGACGATGCCGGTTCCATCGGCAAGCGTTACCGCCGGGAAGACGAGATCGGCACTCCTCTGTGCATCACCGTGGACTTCCAGACCGTAGGCGACGAAAATACCCCCGCCGACAACTGCGTCACCGTCCGTGACCGTGACACCATGGAGCAGGTGAGAATCCCCGTCAGTGAGCTGAAGGATTACATCGCGAAGAAGTGCGCGTTCTGATTTTCTGAAATCTTATAAAAAGAACCATTGCGGGCTGAAAAAGTTCCGCAATGGTTCTTTTTGATTGGATGCAGCCGAAAGAGGTTTTCAGTCCGTACAACAACAGGCTGCTGCATTTGGTTTTACCGATGCGAAACCTTCGGCTCTCGGGCCGATGTGGGCATCGGCCCCTACAAAAAACGTGCGTTTTCAGCGTAGGGGGCGATGCCCTCATCGCCCCGTGGGGTACGTTGACAGAGCGGTCAGAGAAAACGGGCACACCCATACCGCCAGCCACGGGCCGATGTGGGCATCGGCCCCTACAAAAAACGTGCGTTTTCAGCGTAGGGGGCGATGCCCTCATCGCCCCGTAGGGTACGTTGACAGAGCGGTCAAAGAAAACGGACACACCCATACCGCCAGCCACGGGCCGATGTGGGCATCGGCCCCTACAAAAAACGTGCGTTTTCAGCGTAGGGGGCGATGCCCTCATCGCCCCGTGGGGTACGTTGACAGAGCGGTCAGAGAAAACGGACACGCCTGTACCGCCAGCCATGGGCCGATATGGGCATCGGCGTCTACAAAAAACGTGCGTTTTCAGCGTAGGGTGCGATGCCCTCATCGCCCCGTGGGGTACGTTGACAGAGCGGTCAGAAAAAACGGACACGCCTGTACCGCCAGCCACGGGCCGATGTGGGCATCGGCCCCTACAAAAAACAATGTACATTCCCGCAAAAAACATGCATTCTCACTGTAGGAAGTGATGCCCTCATCGCCCCGCGGGGGACATCTATTGGCGGTCGGATAAAATAGGCAGGCTCCGGAGGTGTAAACAATCCTCCCGAACATTTTGTAACCGATTGGGTCCTGGCAGTGGGTATCTGCCCCTACAGCAACGTCCATAGATTGATGACATTGCCCATAGAAAAAGCCCTTTGCGTGCAAAAAAGCAGAGGCCTTGCGGCCTCTGCTGGAGATGAACTTTACGCCTTGGGCTTGCGGACGTAGCTATACCACATGAGCAGAGCTACGGAGCAGCCGCCCACGATGTTGCCCAGAGTCACGGGGATCAGATTGCCAGTGAAGTACCGGCCCCAGCTGAGCGCTTCAAAGGCAGCGCCCTCGGCATAGAACTGCTTGCCGAACAGGCCCAGCATGCAGTAGGTCATGTCGGCAATGGAGTGGTTGAAGCCGCAGGTAACGAAGAAGCACACAGGGATCCAGGCGCCGATCACACGGCTGGCTCCGTCCTTCCCCGCCAGGCTCATGAGCACACCCAGAGTTACCAGAATGTTGCACAGTACGCCCATGAAAAAGGCATTCTGGAATGGCATGGTCATCTTGCCCTGGGCCACCTTCATGGAGGCGATGGCCAGAGCGTTGGCCGTATCGCCGTTGGCGGCGTTCAGCCAGCCGAACCGGGCGCAGACAAAGCTCAGGAACATGGAGCCAATGAAATTGCCGATGTACACAATGATCCAGTTCCGCAGCATTCCGGCCACAGTTGCCTTTTTATCCAGCACAGAGATCAGGATCAGGGTATTGCCCGTGAACAGCTCCGCGCCGGTGAGAATCACCGTGCCGAGACCGAAGGCGAAGAGGATGCCGGAGATCATCCGGACGGTGGAATTGCCCACCACGGTATAGGTGGCCATATTGGTCACCACAGAGGGAACACCGATGAGGAAGCCGGCCAGAATGCCCAGCAGCAGCATTTTTACGGTGGGCAGCTTGGTCTTGCCCGCGCCTGCCGCGGAATAGTTATTGGCGGCCTCCGCCATGGTAAAAAGATTCATGAAAATCGTCCTTTCTCAGAGAAGCTCCGATGTAATCGGCCCGCAGCCGCAGACGATTCTTCGGAACTCTATCAGGAACGCTTCTCAGCCGCCTCTACAACATGCTTCATCAGCACGGAGGTGGTCACGCTGCCAACGCCGCCGGGAACGGGGGTAATGGCATCCACAATGGGCTCCACTTCATCAAATTTCGCGTCGCCCGCGATGCCGCCCAGACCGCCCTTGGCATTGGGCTTGTTGGCGTCCCAGTTGATAGACACATCGATGACCACCTGACCGGGCCGGACATAATCCTTTGTCAGGGAGTTCAGCACACCGGCGGCGGAGACGATGATGTCAGCGTTCTTGCAGATTTCAGCGGTATTTACAGTCTTGGTATGGCACACGGTGACGGTGGCGTTCTTGCCCATGAGCATCATGGCGGCGGGCTTGCCGACCACCAGACTCCGGCCGATAACCACGGCGTTCTTGCCCTTGCAGTCGATGCCGTAGTAATCCAGAATCTCCATGCAGGCGGCGGGGGTGCAGGGGGCGTAGCCCAGATCCAGTCCCTCGAACACACCGGCGTTGGACATATGGGTCATGCAGTCCACGTCCTTCCTGGGATCCAGACGGTTGCAGATCTCGTTCTGGTCGGCCTTCAGATGCTTGGGCAGGGGCCGGAACATCAGCACGCCGTGGATGGCATCATCCGCGTTGACCTGGTCGATGACCGCCAGCACGTCCTCCTTGGAAGCGTCCTCGGGCAGCTCAAACTTCTTGACCTCCACGCCCACCAGCTCGGCGCGCTTCAGGGCGCCCTTTTCATAGCTCAGGTCGCTGGGATTGGCGCCTACACGGATAATCCCCAGAGTGGGGACAACGCCCTTTTCACGCAGGGCAGCGGTGCGGGTCTGCAGGGATGCATTCAGCGCATCGGTAACTTCTTTACCAAGTAACAGCTTTGCCATGGGAAAATTCCTCCTAAAAAATCTTTATTGACCAAAGAGCGCCTTGACGCCGTTAAAAATCTCGTCCGCCTTGGGAACGTAGGTGTTCAGCATGCCGTTGGCCTTGTCGTTCATGGTCTGGGCGGTTTCCCGGTTCTTCAGACTCTTGGTGTTGATGAACACATTCAGGGAAGCTGCCTGCAGCGCAGCCTTGCAGCACACGGCGGCGCAGCCCGCGTCGGAAACAGCCAGCCGGCTGCCCTTGGCGGCAAAGACGGCAACGCAATCCAAAGCCTGACAGCACAGCTCCATGATGTGCATGGGCACAGCGCAGGCAGTGACGGTGGCGTCCTCCAGAATGGCGTCCCGGTTGGGATCGTCCTTGGGAATGCCGTAGGCCTTTGCCAGGGGCACAAAGCCCTTGTCGTCGGCCTCCACCTGATCCAGCAGCTCCTTCTGCAGGGCGTCGCAGCGGGCCTTCAAAGCCAGGATTTCTTCCTGCACATCGGCATACTTCTTCTTGCCGACGGTCAGAGAGCCAACCATGTTGCCCAGAGCGGTGCCGATGGCGCCGACCAGCGCGGCCGCGCCGCCGCCGCCGGGAGCCGGAGCGTCAGATGCCAGGACCTCCACAAACTTGCGGCAGGATTCCATTGTCATATCCATAAGGGAATTCTCCTTTGTCGTAATTTTACTGGAAATACCTCAATACAGAAACGCGCAGGCGGCTTGCGCCGCCTGCGCAAAGGATTTAGAACAGGCCGCTGATCTTGCCGTCCTCGTCCACATCGATGCGCTCGGCAGCGGGGACCTTGGGCAGGCCGGGCATGGTCATGATCTCACCGGTCAGGGCAACCAGGAAGCCGGCGCCGGCGGAAACCTTTACGTTGCGCACGGTCACGGTGAAGCCGGTGGGCGCACCCAGCTTGGTCTGATCGTCAGAGAAGGAATACTGGGTCTTGGCCATGCAGATGGGCATCTTGTCGTAGCCCAGCTCGGTCAGAGTCTTGATCTGCTTCTCGGCGTTGGCGGTGAAGGTCACGCCGTCGCCATGGTAGATCTTCTTGACAATGGCCTCGATCTTGTCCTTGATGGGAGCATCCACATCATAGCTGAAGGTGAAGTCGTTGGGCTGCTCGCACAGACGGATGACTTCCTTGGCCAGCTCGATGCCGCCTTCGCCGCCCTTGCCCCAGACTTCGGACAGAGCAACGTTGACGCCCAGAGCCTTGCACTTCTCCTCAACCAGCTTCAGCTCGGCCTCGGTATCCTGGGGGAAGCGGTTGATGGCGACCACGCAGGGCAGCTTGTAAACCTGAGTGATGTTCTCCACGTGCCGCAGCAGGTTGGGCAGGCCCTTCTCCAGAGCCTCCAGATTCTCCTTGCCGGTCTCGTTCTTGGGAACGCCGCCGTTGTACTTCAGGGCGCGGACAGTGGCGACCAGCACCACGCAGCTGGGCTTCAGTCCGGCCATACGGCACTTGATGTCCAGGAACTTCTCAGCGCCCAGGTCAGCGCCGAAGCCGGCCTCGGTGACGGTATAGTCAGAGAGCTTCAGAGCGATCTTGGTGGCGGTGACGGAGTTGCAGCCGTGAGCGATGTTGGCGAAGGGGCCGCCATGTACGAACGCGGGGGTGTGCTCCAGAGTCTGAACCAGATTGGGCTTCAGGGCGTCCTTCAGCAGGGCAGCCATGGCGCCCTGAGCGTTCAGGTCACCGGCGGTAACGGGCTTGCCGTCCCGGGTGTAGGCAACCACCAGGCGGGCCAGTCTTGCCTTCAGATCGTTAATGTCGGAAGCCAGGCACAGCACGGCCATGACCTCGGAAGCGACGGTGATGTCGTAGCCGTCCTCACGGGGCATACCGTTGGTCTTGCCGCCCAGGCCGTCCACCACGAAGCGGAGCTGCCGGTCGTTCATGTCCACGCAGCGGCGCCATACGATCTGGCGGGGGTCGATATTCAGGGCGTTGCCCTGGTAAATGTGGTTATCCAGCATGGCGGCCAGCAGGTTGTTAGCAGCGCCGATGGCGTGGAAGTCACCGGTAAAGTGCAGGTTGATGTCCTCCATGGGGACGACCTGAGCGTAGCCGCCGCCGGCAGCGCCGCCCTTGACGCCAAACACAGGTCCCAGAGAAGGCTCACGCAGAGCGACCAGAACGTTCTTGCCCAGCTTGCGCATACCGTCGGCCAGACCAACGGTGGTCGTGGTCTTGCCTTCGCCGGCAGGGGTGGGGTTGATGGCCGTTACCAGAATCAGCTTGCCGTTGGGCTTGTCGGCCTTATCCTTCAGGATCTGGTAGTCTACCTTGGCCTTGTACTTGCCGTACTGTTCCAGGTACTTTTCGTCCACACCGGCGACCTTAGCGATCTCGGTAATGGGCTGCATTACGGTTTCCTGTGCGATTTCGATGTCAGTTTTGAATGCCATAGTTTTCAATCTCCTTGTATTGTGTAATCGGCTCCCTTGCCGTGAGTGTGGCTCGGGTGCATACAGGACTTATGCGGGTCACCGTGAGTCTGGGTCGCCGCACGTTTCTTTCGGTACTTTCGTACCGATAACAGAATAGCACCATTCCGGGCCTGTGTCAATAGTCCATGGAAAATTTCATCATTTATGGCAGTTTTGATAAATGATGCCACATATTCCCCGGCTCTCATTGTGCATCTTTTCAAGAACTTTCTATCGATAAATCCGCCCGGATAGGCTCTGGGGGCTGTTGGAAAATCGGCAAAGTCCAAAAAGCGCTCCCTTGACAGGCGCCATACCGCGCAGTTCTTTTGGGACGCGTATTAAGATTTTTTGAAGAATCTCCGGGGGTGCTTGACGGTGAGAAAAAGGCGCTGTATAGTATCCGTATTAGTACAATTCATACAAGGAGGGGTTTTATGCTGCATCTGGATTATCGGGACATACGGCCCCTGTACGCCCAGATCACCGACGAGATCCGGCAGCAGATCTCCGGCGGTGTACTGGTGCAGGGAGACAAGCTGCCCAGTGTCCGGGAGCTGGCTGTGGAGCTGTCCATCAACCCAAATACCATCCAGCGGGCTTACCGGCAGCTGGAAATGGACGGCTGGATCGCCACGGTGCCCGGAAAAGGCTGCTTTGTCTGCGGCTGCCCCATGGAGGATCCCCAGGAGGAGCTGCGGCTGCTGAACGCACTGGAAGAGACGGCCAAAAAGCTCCTGGCCATGGGCTACACCCGGCAGGAGCTGGCCCAGCGGATCATGGAGGACGACGCATGCTCGAAATGAAAAACGTCACCAAGACCTTCGGCTCCTTCAAGGCTCTGGACGATCTGAGCCTGACCGTGCCCAAGGGCGCCGTCTACGGCCTGGTGGGGCCAAACGGCGCGGGAAAAACCACCGCCATCCGCCACCTGACCGGGGTATACCGGCCGGACAGCGGCTCCGTCACCCTGGAGGGCATGCCCATTGACGAAAATCTGGCCGCCAAGGAGCGGATCTGCTGCATCGCGGACGAGCCCTTCTATTTCCCCGGGGCCAGTCTGGAGGAAATGCGCGGCTTCTATGCCGGGGTCTACCCCAAATTCGACAACAAGCGGTTTGATGAGCTGCAAATGGTCTTCGGCCTGCGGCGGAAGGCCCCTCTGCGGCGGTTCAGCAAGGGCATGCAGAAGCAGGCCTGCTTCCATCTGGCCCTGTGCACCCACGCGGACGTGCTGGTGCTGGACGAGCCTGTGGACGGGCTGGACCCCGTCATGCGGCGGCAGGTCTGGAGTCTGCTGCTGGACGACGTGACCCGCCGGGGCACCACCATTCTGGTCTCCTCCCACAATCTGCGGGAGCTGGAGGATATCTGCGACCATGTGGGCATCATGCGCCACGGAAGAATGCTCATGGAAAAGAGTCTGGCGGATATGCAGGGCTCCACGGTAAAGCTGCAAATGGTAGGCCCTGCCCCCGCCGGGCTGGAAATTCTCCACCAGAGCCGCACAGGGCGGCTGAACACCTACATCGTCCGGGGCACCATGGCCCGGGTCCAGGGGGCCGTGGAGCGGGAGAAGCCCGCCTACTATGATGTGCTGCCCCTGTCTCTGGAAGAGATCTTTATTTATGAGCTGGGAGGTGCGGAGCATGAAGCTGAAGGTCTGCTTCTGTAATAAAACCGTTCTGCGGACGGATATCACCCGGTTTGCCCCGGTCTGGGCCACCTATACCCTGGGGCTTGCCATGCTGGTGCTGCTGCAGTTCAACAGCGGCAGCGACGACGCGGCCAAGGCGGGCATCGTCAGCGATCTGAGCCAGCTGTGCAGACTTGGCGTAGGCATCAACGGTTTTTACGCCATGTTCGTGGTGCAGGCCCTGTTCGGGGATATGCTGACGCCCCGGCTGTGCAACGGCCTGCATGCCATGCCCATCACCCGGGACGGCTACTTCGGCGCCCATGTGGTGGCCGGGCTGCTCTTCGCGCTGGTGCCCAACACCCTGATCCTGCTGCTGACGGCGGCCATGCTGCCCAAGGCAGTCGCCTCCGCGGCCATGCTGACCCTGCTGGCCCTGTGCCTGCAATATGTGTTCTATCTGGGTGTTGCTCTGGTATCCGTACAGTTGGCGGGCAACCGCATCGGGATGGTTCTGATTTACGGCATTCTGAACTTTGCCACGGTGCTGCTGTACTGGTTCGTTGCCATGGTGTTCGTTCCCCTGATCTACGGCAAGGATATTACCCTCAGCTGGGTGGCCAGGATCTGCCCCACCGTTGCCATGTATGACGGGGACTACTTTACAGTGCTGGACAGCAGCCAGTACATCGGCGACACCTACTATTACTACTTCAACGGCATCTCCATGGGTGACCGCTGGCTCCGGGCGGGCATCTGCGCGGGAATCGGCGTTGTGTGCATGGCCGCCGCCCAGCTGCTCTACCGCCGCCGGCGTCTGGAGGCCGCGGGGGACCTGGTGGCATTCCACATTCTCTCCCCCTTCTTCCTGGTCCTCTACACCCTGACCGTAGCGGCATTCCTGCACGTTGGCGTCCGGCTGATGACCCAGGGAACCATTTCCGAATATTTCTTCCTGCCTCTGGGGCTGATCGCCGGTTACGTCACAGGCCTCATGCTGCTGCGGCGCACCAGCCGGGTCTTCCGCTGGCGTCTGCTGGTGCCTCTGGGGGGCATTCTGGTGGCGTGCGGGCTGTGCGTGCTGGGTATCGCCACGGACGTGTTCCATGTGATCCGCCATGTGCCGAAGCCTGACACCATTGAGGCCGTAACCCTGATTCCCATCCAGAGCACATACAGCAATGCCTCCCTGACCCTGACGGAAGAAGCCTCCATTGAGGATGTGCTGGCCTACCATCAGGGCGCTCTGCGGGACTGGCAGCAGCAGGTCGTGGACTGCCTGCTGCAGCGCCGCGGTCACTGGTCCCCCGGGGACTATCTGAATATCCAGCTCAGGTACACCCTGAAAAACGGCTTCACCGTTCAGCGGCGGTACCATCTGGAAAAGGAGAATCCCGCCTACGACCGGCTGGCGGCCTATCTCTCCACCCCGGAGCTGTCTCTGGGCATGGACGAGGCGAGCCTGCGTGCGGCTCTCGCCGCGGCAAACGACGGAAACTCCTATCTCTACAGCACCGACGGCAGCAATCCGGACGTAGGTCTGAACCGCACCTTCCAGAACTTCCAGGGTCTGGCCAATGCCATTCTGGCAGACTGCCGGGAGCAGAACCTCATGTCCCTGAGCCTGTACTCCCCCCCGGACGGTACGGAAGCCTCCGACGATGGCTCCAATCTCCGCGGCTGGCTCAGCATTACCTACAACCAGGCCGGTCAGGAGCAGTACCTGTACATAGACCTGAACGAAAAATGCACCCACACCCTCTACTGGATCGCCACCCACGGCGAACCCAGCAACGCGGTTGGGTAAAGAACGGATTTTTCAAGAGACCGCTGCAAAGCAGCAAACTTGTAGGGGCGGCTATCAGCCGCCCGCTGACTTTCGGAATAGAGCGTCAAAATAAAACGCGCAATTCCGTGAGAAAAGCGGGCGGCTGATTTGCTGCCCCTACCAGCTTGCTAACTCTAAAACTTTACTCCTCATGTTTCGGACTGCAGCCCTGTCCGCGTTTCGACTGGGTGCCTCCGGCGGGGAGCTTCTTGTCCCGCCAAGAAGCTCCCCAAGAATGCGGCCTAAGGGAGGCGCTGTCGGCAAAGCCGCCCTCCCTTAGGAATCCTTTCCGGCCTCAAAACCATATTAGTTTTCTGCACCGCCTTCCGGCGAGTACGGGGCATGGAATAGCGTAAATTTTTAGCTTTCGCAGAAAATCCGGGGTTGTCGGAATATCCCCTTGGCTCCCCCTCTGGGGGAGCTGGCGTGCGCAGCACGACTGAGAGGGTATCAGCGGCGGGATCCGTAAGAAGGACTCCGTGCTGCAGCCCTCTCAGTCACGGCGTTCCCGCCGTGACAGCTCTCCCATAGGGAGAGCCAAGGAGTACGACAAACACCAATTTGTCCGCCCGCTTTGGCGTATACGAGCCACCCCTCGGTTTTGGGCCGAGGGGGTGGTTCGGGCGAAGGAGCACTTCGCGGCCTTTGGCTGATATTTTCATTTGACATTGCCCCTGCCCTGTGCTATAATGCCATGTAATGAGCAAAGGCGCTCGTTTTCTCCGGGAATCGACGGTTTCCGGGGAGAACGGGCGTCTTTTCTTTTTGAAAAGTTCGTTATCTTGCACAAAGATACCTGCAATTTCAAGGAGGCTGTTATGGCAGAACTACACGAAGAATGCGGCGTTTTCGGCGTCTACGTCCCTCAGCGCCAGAACCTTGGGAGCCTGACCTACTATGGGCTGTTTGCTTTGCAGCACCGGGGTCAGGAGAGCTGCGGCATTGTGGTCAATGACGATGGGCTCTTCACCGTCCACAAGGATCTTGGCCTGCTGACCGACGTGTTTGACCGGGAGAAGCTGGACAAGTTTCCCCAGGGCACCATTTCCGTCGGCCATGTGCGCTACGGCACCACCGGCGGCACCAACCGGGCCAACACCCAGCCCATTGTCATCAACCATATGAAGGGCAAAATGGCTCTTGCCCACAACGGCAACCTCAGCAATGCCCTGGCTCTGCGGACGAAGCTGGAGCTGGGCGGCGCGCTGTTCCACGGCACCTCCGATACGGAGATCATCGCATATATCGTCGCTCAGCAGCGGCTGAAGACCCCCTCCATAGAACAGGCTGTTTCAAAGGCCATGGACTTTCTGGAGGGGGCTTATTCCGTGGTGCTGATGTCCGCCGCCAAGCTCATCGCCCTGCGGGATCCCAATGGCTTCCGGCCCCTGTGCATGGGGAAGCTGCCGGACGGCGGCATCGTCTTCGCCTCAGAGAGCTGTGCGCTGGCCGCCGTGGGCGCACGCTTTGCGCGGGACGTAGAGCCCGGGGAGATCATCACGGTGGACGAGACCGGCATTCACTCCGACCGCTCCCACTGCGGGACCCGGAGCAGGACCATGTGCATTTTCGAATACATCTACTTCGCCCGGCCGGACTCCGTGCTGGACGGGGTGGGCGTCCACGAAGCCCGGAAGCGGGCGGGGCGCATTCTGGCAAAGCGGCACCCGGTGGAGGCGGATCTGGTGGTGGGCGTGCCGGACTCCGGTCTGGACGCGGCCCTGGGCTACAGCGAGGAATCCGGCATACCCTTCGGCCAGGGTTTTCTCAAGAACCGCTATGTGGGCCGGACCTTCATCTCCCCGGGGCAGGACAACCGGGTAGATCTGGTGCGGCAGAAGCTCAGCCCCATCGTCTCCGAGGTCCGGGGCAAGCGCATTGTGCTCATTGACGACTCCATCGTCCGGGGCACCACCAGCGGGCAGATCGTCGGTCTTCTCCGGGAGGCCGGGGCCAAAGAGATCCATATGCGCATCTCCGCCCCGCCCTTCCGGAACCCCTGCTACTACGGCACGGACATCGACTCCCGGGAGCACCTGATCGCCTGCCGGCACAGCGTGCCGGAGATCGCCCGGATCATCGGTGCGGACACTCTGGGGTATCTTCCCATGGAGGACCTGAAGGAGCTGATCGGCTGCCGCGAATACTGCGACGCCTGCTTCAGCGGCAACTACCCCACGGAGATCCCGGAGAGCTTTGAAAAAGACCATTTTGAGGCTCCGCTGTCCCGGCGGAAGCCGAAAGGAGAACGCAAATGAGAGAATGGAACCGCAAGCTGGTGCTGGAGGACGGCAGCGAATACTATGGTTATGGCTTTGGAAGCAGTGTGGACCGGGTCTGTGAAATCGTCTTCAACACCTCCATGTCCGGCTATCAGGAGATTGTTTCCGACCTGAGCTATACGGACCAGATGGTGGTCATGACTTACCCGCTCATCGGCAACTACGGCATGGCCGAGGACGACTACGAGTGCAAATTCCCCTCCATCGGCGGCCTGTGCTGCTATGACTACAACGACACCCCCTCCAACTTCCGCTGGGTAAAGACCCTTTCCGAATCTCTGGAGGAATACAATATCCCCGGCATTTCCGGCATCGATACCCGGAAACTCACCCGGAGCATCCGGGATCTGGGCTCCCGGCGGGTGCTGATCACATCTCCCGATACGCCGGTGGATAAGGCCCTGGAAATCATCGCCGCCACCCCCGTGCCCCACGATGCCGTGTCCCGGGTCAGCTGCAAAAAGCGGTGGTATTCCCGGACGGCAGACGCCAGATACAACGTCGTCGCCATCGACTGCGGCATGAAGCTGAACATTGTCCGCTCCCTGAACCGCTGCGGCTGCAATGTGACCGTGGTGCCCTACAACACCAGCGTGGAGGAAATTCTCTACATGAAGCCCGATGGGGTGTTCCTGTCCAACGGCCCCGGAGATCCCACGGATGTGGTGGAGGTCATCGAGACCGTGAAGGCCCTCCGGGGAAAAACGCCCATTTTCGGCATCTGCCTGGGCCATCAGATTCTTTCCCTTGCCTACGGCGGCGAAACTTATAAGCTGAAATTCGGCCACCGGGGCGGCAACCACCCGGTAAAAAATCTGCAAACCGGAAAAATCGAGATCACGTCCCAGAACCACAGCTATGCCGTGGTGCCGGAAAGTCTGGAAAATACACCTTTGACCGTCACCCACATCAACCTTCTGGACAACACCGTAGAGGGCGTTGCCTGCGGAGAGGACCGGGCCTTCTCCGTCCAGTATCACCCGGAGAGCGCCCCCGGGCCTCAGGACAGCCGCTATCTGTTCCGGCAGTTTATCCAACTCATGGAGGAGGGAAAGCACCATGCCTAAAAGAACCGACATCAAAAAGGTGCTGGTCATCGGCTCCGGCCCCATCGTCATCGGCCAGGCCGCGGAATTCGACTATGCAGGCACCCAGGCCTGCCTTGCCTTAAAGGAGGAGGGCTACCAGGTGATTCTGGCGAACTCCAACCCGGCAACCATTATGACGGACACCACCATTGCGGACAAGGTCTATATGGAGCCCCTGACGCTGGAATATCTGGCGCGTATCTGCCGCTATGAGCGGCCGGACGCCATCGTTCCCGGCATCGGCGGCCAGACGGGCCTGAACCTTGCCATGCAGCTGGCCAAAAAAGGTGTTTTGCGGGAGTGCGAAATTGAGCTTCTGGGCACCAGTGTGGAGAGCATCGAGGCGGCGGAGGACCGGGAACTGTTCAAGGAACTGTGCGAAAAAATCGGAGAGCCGGTGGTCCCCTCTCAAATCACCTATTCCATTGCGGAGGCTGTGGAGGCGGCGAAGAAAATCGGCTATCCCGTGATCCTGCGGCCCGCCTTTACTCTGGGCGGCACCGGCGGCGGCTTTGCCGACAGCGAAGAAGAGCTGAAGGCCATGATGAAAACCGCCCTGGCCCTGTCCCCCGTCCATCAGGTGCTGGTGGAGAAAAGCATCAAGGGCTACAACGAGGTGGAATACGAAGTCATCCGGGATGGAGCGGATACGGCAATCACCGTCTGCAATATGGAGAACATGGACCCCGTAGGCATCCACACCGGCGACTCCATCGTCGTGGCCCCAAGCCAGACCTTAACCAACAAGGAATACCATATGCTCCGGGACAGCGCCCTGAAGATCATCCGGGCGCTGGACGTGAAGGGCGGGTGCAATGTGCAGTTCGCCCTGGACCCTCATTCCTTCCGGTATTATGTCATTGAGGTGAATCCCCGGGTATCCCGGTCCTCGGCCCTGGCCTCCAAGGCCTCCGGCTACCCCATTGCCCGGGTCTCCGCGAAAATCGCCGTGGGCATGAATCTGGACGAGATCAAACTGGCCAATACTCCCGCCTGCTTCGAGCCGGCGCTGGACTATGTGGTGACCAAAATGCCCCGGTTCCCCTTCGACAAGTTCCCCACGGCCTCCAATTTTCTCTCCACCCAGATGAAGGCCACCGGCGAAGTGATGAGCGTGGGCCGCTGTTGGGAGGAAAGTCTGCAAAAGGCCATCCGCTCTCTGGAGGACGGGGCCTATGCCCTGCGGATCCCCAAATTCACCGACTGGTCGGACGTGTCCCTGCTGGACTACGCCGCCAAGGGCCCCTCGGACCGGCTGTACGCTCTGGGAGAGCTGCTGTACCGGGGCATGGACCCGGCGCGGATCTGCGACGCCACGGCCATCAGCATCTTCTTCCTGAGCAAGCTGAAAAACATCACCCAGTTTGAAAAGGAACTGGAGGAAAATCCCCGGAGTCTGTCCCACCTGAAGCAGGCCAAGGCCATGGGCTTCTCCGACCGGCGGATCGCCGCCCTGTGGCGCACCGATGAAAAAGAGATCTATGAAACCCGCTGCCGGGAGAATATCTTCCCCGTGTACAAGATGATCGATACCTGTGCCAGTGAGTTTGAGAGCTATGTGCCCTATTTCTACTCCACCTACGCTCAGGAGAATGAATCCATCGTCACGGACCGGAAGAAGATCCTTGTTCTGGGCTCCGGCCCCATCCGCATCGGCCAGGGCGTGGAATTTGACTACTCCACCGTCCATGCCCTGCGGACCATCCGAAGGGCGGGGTACGAGGCCATCGTCATCAACAACAACCCGGAGACCGTCTCCACGGACTACACCGCCGCGGACAAGCTGTATTTTGAGCCTTTGACCACCGAGGACGTGATGAACATCATCCACCTGGAAAAGCCCCTGGGGGTCATTGTCTCTCTGGGCGGCCAGACGGCGGTGAACCTGGCCCAGAGCCTTTCCGACCGGGGCGTGAACATCATCGGTACGGACTGCGCCGCCATTGAGAAGGCGGAAAACCGGGACGCCTTTGACGCGGTAATCAAGGGCCTGCACATCCCCAATCCCAAGGGAGAGGCTGTGACGGATATCGAGGCCGGTGTGGCCGCCGCCGCCCGGATCGGCTATCCGGTGCTGGTGCGGCCCAGCTTCGTGCTGGGAGGCCGGGCCATGGAGATTGTGGCCAACGAGGAGATGCTGCGGCGGTATCTGCGCAGCGCCGTGGAGATCGACGAGAAGCGTCCGGTGCTCATTGACCGCTACATCGTGGGCAAGGAGGTGGAGGTGGACGCCATCTGCGACGGCGAGCAGGTGTTCCTGCCCGGCATCATGGAGCTGGTGGAGCGCACCGGCGTCCACTCCGGCGACTCCATCTCCGTGTATCCGCCCTACAGCCTTTCACAAACCGTGAAGGACCGGATCGCGGACTATACGGAAAAGCTAGGTCTCGGCATCGGCATCAAAGGGCTGTTCAATATCCAGTTTATTGTGGATAAGAAGGGCGATGTGTATATTATTGAGGTCAATCCCCGGGCATCCCGCAGCGTGCCCTTTCTCAGCAAATCCACAGGGGTGAATCTGGTGGAAATCGCCACCAGGGTCATGCTGGGGCAGAGCCTTGCCCAGCAGGGCATTCAGGAACTGCGGCTGCCGGAAAAGCCCATCTGGTACGTCAAGGCCCCGGCCTTCTCCTTTGCGAAGCTGGGGGGCATGGACACCTATCTGTCCCCGGAGATGAAGTCCACCGGCGAGGCCATCGGCTATGACCGGAAGCTGAACCGGGCACTGTACAAGGCCCTGCAGGCCTCCGGCATCAAGATGAAGGAATACGGCACGGTGATCGTCACTCTGGCGGACGAGGACAAGGAGGAGGGCCTGCCGCTGGCAAGGCGCTTCTATCAGATGGGCTTCAACATCGAGGCCACCGAGGGCACCGCGGCCTTTCTGAAAAAGCACGGCATCCGCACCCGGGTCCGCCGGAAGCTCAGCGACGGCAGCAACGAGATCCTGACCTCCATCCAGACCGGCTTCGTCAGCTATATCCTGAACACCCGCTCCATCTTCTCCCGGGAGCACTACGACGACGGCCGGGCCATCCGGGAGTGCGCCGTCCGGAACGGCGTAAATACCTTCACCTCCCTGGACACCGCCCGCATCGTCCTGGACGCTCTGGAGGAAGTCATCCCGGAGATCCATACGATTGACGAATGAATGAAAATCGCCGCCCGGTTCGGGCGGCGGTTTCGGTTATGGCAGGATTCCTTTCTCTTCCAGATACCCCGCCAGCCAGGTGAAATAGCCGCGGTCGCGGACCTGGGCGGAATAGCTGCACTTGTTGCGGACCAGTTGGGAGACATAATCGATGTAAGCCTGATCCGCGGTCTGGCCCTCTGCCGGGGTGAATACGCCCTCGGAGGCATCGTATGTTCCCCGGTCGGTTTTCCATTGGTAGTTGGGCCAGAACACCAGCGGCATTTCCTCAGAGAATACGTCCCGGCCCACCAGCAGGCGGGAATCATAGGGGACGCCGAAGAGATTGGAAAGCGTGGGCAGAATGTCCAGACTGTACACCGGGTCGTCCACCTGAATGTCCTTCCCCTCCAGACAGCCGCTCCAGATGATAAGCGTGCTGCGGTCCCGGATAAAGGGCGTCAGCTCATCCACACCCAGCAGCTCGCAGAGGTAATTCCGGTTGGTCTTCCATGCGGCGCTGCGTTCCAGACCGTAGGGGTAGTGGTCCGGGCTCAGGACGATCACGGTATCGTCCGCGATCCCCGCCTTTTCCAGCTGCTCCACCAGAGAGGCCATGGCCTTTTCCAGCTCCAGCTGGGAAGCCAGATAGCACTTCACCTGCTCGCTGCACGGAAGATCCTTGACGGCATCGTAGTTCTTCCGGGCCTGAGCGTTTTCCTGCAGGCTGTAGCCGCAGTGGCCGGAGACGGTCATATAGTAGATGCTGAAGGGCTGATGGTCAATATAGTCCGGCACCGTGATATCCATCATTTCCAGATCGCTTTCCGGCCACTCCTCCGTCAGGCCCTCCAATCCCTGATAGCGGGCAATGAAGCGATCGTAGCCCAAATGGGTGTGGGTGCGGTTTCGGTTGTAGAAGTCCGCGTAGTGGTTGTGATAGGCGGCGGAATAATATCCCTCCCGCTGCAGCTGGCTGCCGATGGTCAGAAACAGGGGCTGCTCAATGGCCATGCTCATGCACATACCCTTGGTGGTGGGAACCAGACCCACCACATTGGAAAATTCTCCCGTAGTGGTGCTGCCGCCCCAGGCGGGCTGGTAGTAGTCCGTAAAGCGGATGCCCTGGGTGGCAAGGCGGTAGAGCGTGGGCGTTCGTTCCGGATCGATGGCCTGGGTCGTGAAAGCCTCCGCCGTTATCAGAATCAGGTTTTTCCCTTTGAAGAGGCCGGTATACTGGTTTTCTCTGGCCGGGGTCAGGGCGGCCAGATAGGCGTTGATCTGCCTGACGGCGCTGTAGGGATTCTCGTTTTCCAGCGTCTCAAAATCCAGGCCCTCGATCTGATGGAAGCCGTATTCCGGCGTCTGGGCAGGTTCCGTTTCCCGGGAATCCTGTTCCGCGGGCCGGGTCTGGGGCGGCTGGGTCGTTACAGGAGCAGGCACCTCCAGTTCCAGCTGATCCTGCGCGGAACCGCTGCCCCGGACAGCTTCCAATGTGACGCCCATATGCAGGCCAAAGGCCCGGATGGCCTCATCAAAGCTGTAGGCTCTGTCCAGTTTATCCCGGTCTGTTTTCCCAAAGCAGACCAGACCATAGCCCAGTCCGTAGCCAGCAAGGATTGCCAGCGCAAGCACAGCCCGGGTCCCCCGGCCCACGGGGACGGGCCTGGCGAAAACAGCATAGAGGATCACCGGAAGCAGCATCAGCAGGATACGCCAGGCCCCCGCCAGAATCAGGCTGAACGCCACGCCCGCAAAGTCCGTGGCAACGCCCTTCGCTCCCCCCAGCATCATGCCGGGGGACATATAATTCTTATAGGCGTCCACACAGAAGAATTCCGCCAGATAGAATACGCAGAGCAGGAGGTTCAGGGCAAACGTCACCCACTTGCCCCACCTTTTTCCGTCAAACAGGCTGTTCAGCAGCCCCGCAATGCCGCCGAAGCCCAGAGAGAAGGCCAGCACGGCGCCAAAGCGCAGCGGTTTCAGATTTTCCGTTGTCCAAAGATGCAGCAGCAGCTCACAGTATACCGCCATTCCCGCCGACAGCAGCCAACCCGGCACCGGCACGCTCCCCACTTTTTCTCGGGCACGCGCGGATAAACGCATAAAACGCCCCTCCCTTCTATTTTACGCAACTATAGCACAGATGTCTCCATTACGCAAGAGTTTCCATAACACTTTGCTTTGATTTCCGCAAATCTTAATAACTTCAAAAGAAACCGCGCTCTGCCTTGCTGTGAACGCTACCTGTCAAGCGGGAAGGAAAAAAGTCAAAACGATTTACCGGGATCCCAGAAACGGGATCCCGGTTTTCCTGTCATGCAGACGGAGACGGTTCGCCATAGAGCTTTTTCGCAATATCGATAAAGCATTGCAGGGCGTAGGATGGGAGATTATCCTTTCGCCAGTAAAGTCCGGTTGAAAGGTGTTGCAGAGAGGAAAGTTCCGGGCAGGGCAAAGGACGGATCGCGCTGTTCAGAGTGCCGGATTCCGGAGGCAGAAAACCGCCGCCGACACCCAGAGAAATAAAACGCTCCACAGTATAAATATCTTTACTGCGGATAATAACATTGAGCGCCATGTTTTTGCTGAAAAACGCATTCTGAATCAGCCGGCTGATGGGAACCGTCTCGTCCAGCATAATGGTAGGGATCTTGGAGATTTCCTCCATTGTGACCCGCTCTTTCTGGACCAGCGGATGGTCGGCCCGGACAAAAAACTCCATTCCGCTGGGGTGCAGGGGCATAAAGCAGAAATGGTCCGCCCATTGCTCGGAAAGCGCGTAGCTGCCGCCCGTAATGACGACATCCAGCTGTCCGCTGATGAGCTTATAAAGCAGGGCAGGTCCATAGTCTTCCATTGTTTCCAGGCGGATAGAGGGATAGTGGCGCAGAAATTGGCAGCAGATTTCAGGCGAGACCGCGTTGCCCACAATAGTGGAAAACCCAAACCGCACATAGTTCTTATTCAGGCTGCCCGACTGAATTCTGGCTTGCATCAGTTGGTATTGCTGTAAAATCTGGGCGCACTGATCCCGCAGGGCGTCTCCCGCCTCCGTCAAATACAGACGGTTTCCTTTTTTCTGAAATAGAGGGGTGCCGACTTCTTTTTCCAGTTCCCGAACAGAAAGGGAAAGCGTTGGCTGCGTGACAAAAAGTTGCTCGGCGGATTTTGTCATATTCCCGGTATTCGCAACAGACAAAAAGTAGTTCATTTGTTTCAGAGTCATGAAAACAACTCCTTTCCGAAACCTAGATTAGCATGCGTCTGCCGCTGCGTCAACTGGACATATCATACAGTTTTACCTAATGGCGTTTGGTAAAATCGTCATGTGTAAAACTAATAAAAATGGGAGAGAGAATTTGTTACAGTTGAATATTGAGCAAAAATATCAGTCAAATATGTGCGTAATATAAATATGCCATAAAAATTACTAATAGTTTATTAAAAAGATGTAATTCCTTCTTCCGCCCCGGGGTTTTATAATTCGGTCATCAGAGTTCCATGGAGGCAGAAGTGCCGGTATCGATGCGGCCGCGGATACCCCAGCTTTTTCCGGATACCTGGAACAACAGAAGGAGGAGTACATTTGAAAATTGCGAAAGTCGAAGCGATTCGCGCAGACCGGTATTGTTATGCCCGTGTGACCACAGACAACGGTCTCACCGGCATCGGTGAAAGCGGTGCTTTTGGTGCGCTGGAAGCTTCCGCGGCTCAGATTGAGAACTTTGCGACGTTTCTGGTGGGGAAGGACCCGCTGCAAATCGAGCACCTGTGGCAGGCAATGTTCCGTGGCTTTTTCTTTCGGGGCTCCGCGGTAATGGGGGCAATCTCCGCCATTGACGTAGCCTTGTGGGATATTGCCGGAAAATACTACGGTGTGCCCATATACAAGCTGTTGGGCGGAAAATGCCGGGATAAGGTTCGCGTCTATGCCCACGTTTTTGCGAAGAACGATCAGGAGCTGGTAGCAAACTGCAAAAAACGTAAGGAACAGGGCTTTACGGCCGTGGGACATCTGTCCCCGTTTTTGGATGAGCCCGCGACAATGCCCTACGAAAAGACGCACGTGGAAAACATGGAGGAGTCTATCCGTCGCGTACATCTGATGCGGGAGGCCGTTGGCGATAACGTGGATCTGTGCATTGAACTGCACCGCCGTTCCCTGCCTGCGGAGGCTACGGTTTTGATTCACGAGATCGAGGACGTGCATCCGCTATTTGTAGAGGACCCCATTCCTCCCGGAAACAACGAGGCAATGGCCGGTGTTGTTGCCAAGAGCAATATCCCGGTTGCGACGGGAGAACGGCTGCATACCATTTTCGAATTCCAGGATCTGCTGGATAAAAAGGCTACGGATTATGTCCGGGTCTCCCTGTCAACGGTAGGCGGCATTACGGGTGCCCGGAAGATCGCCTGTCTGGCGGAGACGAAGATGTGCCCCATTGTACCCCACAATCCCCTGTCTCCGGTATGCACAGCGGCGGAGATGCAATTCTGCATGAGCATTGACAATTTGCTGATTTGTGAGTATCCGGATCCCGATGGTCCTCTTATGGGAGACCGGTCTCATACAAAGGCAGAACTGGTGACGAATCACTTCAAGGCGGAAGACGGCTATGTTACCGTGCCGGATACCCCCGGCCTTGGGCTGGATCTGGTGCCGGATGTGGCGGAGAAATTCCCGCCTGTGGTATTCCCGGTCCTGTGCAGACTCAACGGCGATGGTTCTATTCGGGATCAATAACAGCGTATCCACAAAATAAAAAATAGAGAGGAACAGATATCATGACATCTCAAATGATAATTTGCCTGGGCATTTTCTTGTTTATGATTTTGGGCTTTGTCTTTGCGGACAAGCTGCGTACAACCCTCGGGGTCGTTGCCCTTTGCGCCATTATGCTTACCTCTTTCAGCGGCCTGATGGAGCCGAAGGCGGTGCTGGCGTGCTTTGCCAACAAAAACGTTCTTTTGATTACCGGCATGTTCATTGTGGCGGCAGGCTTTAACCGTACCCAGGCCGTCCATAAAGTGTCTCAGATGGTGTATAAGATCAGCAGCGGCAAGTTCAGAGTTATGCTGGGCGGCTACTTGCTGATTGCCCTCGCGCTGACCCAGATGATCCCCAGCCCCATGGTCGTATTCGGCATCGTAAGCCCCCTGCTGGCTGGCAGCTGCAGTGAATTCAAGGTCAGCCCTTCCAAGGTGATGTTCTCTCTTGCGCTGGTTTGCGTATCCTGCTGTCTGGTCATGCCGGTTGGCATTGGAGCGACTACCTACGCACAGCAGAATGCCTATCTGGAAAGCTACGGTTACACGGATTATGCCATGCAGCTGCTGGATCCGCTGAAGGCCCGGGGCATTACCTGCCTGGTGATGTTCCTGTACGCTCTGTTTATTGCGCCGAAGACATGCCCCGATCAGCCGTCCGTGGCCATTACATTGAAAGCAGCGTCCGCAAAGAACGGTGAGGGTCCCGCGCCGCTGAGCCCCGTTCGGGAAGTATTGGGCTACAGCATTTTCATTGTCACGACGCTTGCCCTGATTTTCCAGACCCGTCTGGGCGTTGAGAGCTGGCAGATCGCTATGACCGGAGCATCCCTGGTTCTGGTAACCGGTGTGTTGACTTCCCAGGAAGCCATCAAAGCTCTGCCGATCCGGATCGCCCTGATGCTGATTTCCGCATTGGTTGTAGGTGGAGCTATGGTAAATTGCGGTCTTGGTGACGCCATTGGCTCCATGGTCGCTTCCTCCCTTGGTTCTTCCCACAATAACTATGTGGTCGGTGCGGCGTTCTTCATTATTCCCTTCCTGATGACCCAGGTCATGCAGAATCAGAGTGTGGCAAACATCTTCACCCCCATTATCATTTTGACCTGTAAGTCCATGAACGCAAATCCCATCGGCCCCATCCTGCTGCTGAACGCTGCCTGCCTGACCGCGTTCCTGACCCCCATGGCCACCGGAGCCATTCCTCCCATGATGGATGCAGGCGGATATAATCAGAGAGATCTGCTGAAAATCGGCTGGCTGCCTTCTGTGATCGTCTGCGTTGTGGCAGTGCTCTCCGTTATGACCATTTTCCCGGCGTTTTAAGGAGCGGCTATGAAAATCAAAAACGTATATGGAGAAACATATCGCTGGGAGAAACCACGGGTTGTGACCAGCGGCCGCGGTGGTGGAAATACGAAGTATATCTACAACTGGCTCAGTCTGGCATATCTGGAAACGGATGAGGGTATCACCGGCGTGGGCGCGAGCATGGCCCCCTTTGAGGTCGATTCCATAAAGGATCTGCTGCTGGGGGAAGACCCCCTGTGTATTGAAAAGATCTATCATAAGCTGACAACCTCCCGTCTGGCCGCAAGCAATATCGTGGCACTGTCAGCAATCGATATCGCTCTGTGGGACCTGAAAGCCAAGGTAGCAGTCATGCCGCTGTACAAGCTTTTGGGTGGTGTGCGGGAGAAACTGGAATGCTATATCGCTGGCGGGTATTACGCTCCGGACAAAACCATACGGGATCTGCAAGAAGAAATGGAAATGTACCTGAAGTGGGGAGCCCGGGCCGTAAAAATGAAGGTCGGCGGGCTGTCCGCAAAGGATGACGCACAGCGTGTACACGCCGTACGGCAGGTGATAGGTCCGGATGTGAAGCTTCTGGTGGATGCGAACTGTGGCTGGAATTATTCGGAAGCGCTGGAGTTTGCCAAACGTACGGAAGAAGACTTACTTTACTGGTTTGAGGAACCTCTGTCGGCTTTGGATCTGGAAGGCTTTTCCAGATTGGCGCAGCATACCACAACCCCGCTTGCGGCAGGCGAAAGTCTGCAGGGATTGGACCAGCAGGCACTGCTGATGGATACCGGCGCGGTTTCCTTCATTCAGCCCGACGCATGCCTGTGCGGAGGCGTTTCGCTGGTGATGAAAGCCGGAAATTATGCCCAGGGAAAGCACATCCAGATTGCCCCCCACGGCCTGCAGCAGGTGCATGTACATCTGAACTGCGCACTGCCAAACGCGGCGATTACGGAATTCTATTCGCCTACCTTTGATAAGCTGGCCTATGATGCCTATGAGGCTCCGGTACGGATCAATGCGGATGGCACCGTATCGCCGCCTGAAAAGCCGGGCGCTTCCTTTGACATTAACCGAAAGGTTTTGGAACCATACCGAATTCGTTAAAATCAAGCCGCGGCTGTCCCGCAAATTTCAGGGATAGCCGCGGATATCTTTCAGGAGGTGGGAAAATGAAAATAACCGCACGGCAATGGAGAGCGCTGGCCGGAGCCTGTCTGCTCCAATGTGCCATGATGGGGGTCCTGATAAACTGTTCAGGCGTCCTGTTTGCTCAGATCCGTATGGACACAGGAATCCGTATGACGGAAATGTCCGCATTCAATACCATAAAAAGCGTAACAGGCGCCCTGCTCTCTGCCACTGTGACCGGGCTGTTCTTTCGAAAGAATCAGAAATATGGGTTACTGATGAATCAGGCACTGATGTGTCTGAGCTACCTGATGATGACAATACGGCCGGGGGGACCGATCTGGTACGCTGCGGCGATACTGTCAGGCGTCTCAGGATGTTTATGTGTCGTCGCGATTCCCAGTATCTTGAATCGGGTCTTTCCGCTGCAATCCGGAACACCCACCGGATTTGCCATGGCCTTCAGTGGTATCGGAGGAGCCATTTTCAATCCGTTGTGTGCATGGCTGATCACTGCCGTGGGGTGGCGCTGGACGATCGGAATATTGTGTCTGACGGACATGCTCCTCTCAATGGCCGGTTTGCAGCTGCTTTTTGGAAATGCCGGGATAGACAGGGCAGACGCCCCTGCACAGTCAGGCGAAAAACGCAGGGAAGAAATTGGCCCCTTTGATTGGAAACACTGCATTCCGGTGACGATGGTTCTGGTTGGCGGTGGCTTGGGTTTTCAGTTTGCAACGAATCTCAGTATTTTTGTTCAAAATAACGGGTATTCGCTGCAGGTTGGCGCAACGCTGACAACCATGCTGATGCTGGGGAATGTGGCCGGAAAATTTGTTTATGGGTTCTTATGTGATCGAATTGGGGTTTGGAAAACAACGGCTGCGGGACTTTTCTGTGTCATGATCGGGACCCTGCTCTTCCTTCTGCTGGGGCAGAATCTGATACTGCTATATTTCGCGGCGCTGTTGTTTGGAAATATCTACGCGCTATCCACAATTTCCGTATCCCGCTGCTGTATGGCCGCCTACGGAATGACACACTACACACGCTATATCGGCATCCACAATGGTATCAATCAAGCCATCATGGCCGTGGCTTCCATGGCGACCGGTATGATTTTTGATGCAACCGGAAGTTTTGCGCCGATTCTCGCATTTACGTTGGCAGGACTCATCCTGTCTTTGGCCGGTGTGTGGCTGCTGAGAAAAACCGGTGCGGAATCGCCGCATTCATCCGAATCAGAGCTTCGCGAATCGAGTGAAGCCTGTTCTCCAAATTGATTTTGAAGGGTTACAAATTGCAAGTGCAAGTTGCGTCTGTATTATGTCAATATCTTTCCGCAAAAAACTGGCTGCATAGTATCCGGGGGAATTTTATCAGGAGAAGTCCCCCTCGGAGAAGGGGCCGGGAAATATCCGGAATAAATGCCCTGTACAGCTTCCGGCGCTTATGTTAGAATAGCGTCGGAAGCTGTCTGCGTTTGGGGGGATATGCATGGCTTACAGCGAGCTTATCAAAAATTTTGACCGGATCCGGGACTATATGCGGCAGTTCTATGTCTATGGCTTCAAGAGCCGGACGGAATACGACGCCAAAAGCGCCCGCAGCTATGATAACGAACGCCGCCGGGTGGAGAGCTGGCTGGGGGACAGTATGCGTTTCCGGCTGACCCCGGAGGGAAAACATGTGTTTCTCTCCATGGACAGCCGTGCCATCCGGAGCAATCCTCTCTACAACGCCTTCAAGGCCAGGAGCTTCACCGCCGGCGATGTGACCTTTCATTTCTACATTCTGGATCTTCTCCAAAACGGAGACGCCTGCACCGCCCGGCAGATCACGGATCTGTTCGCGGAGAAATACCTCAGCGCCTTTGAGACGGACCGGCAGCCGGATATCTCCACCATCCGCAAAAAGCTGAAGGAATATGTGGCTCTGGGCCTTTTGCAATGCCGAAAGCAGGGCCGGGAGCTGCTCTACAGCAGAAGCGAGGACGCTCTGGCGCTGAACGCCTGGGCGGACGCCCTTGCCTTCTTTTCGGAGGCGGACCCGCTGGGTGTCATCGGTTCCACCCTTCTGGACAAGCTGGAACCCCTGTCCCCCTGTTTCCGCTTCAAGCACCACTATATGCTCCACGCTCTGGACAGCCAGATCCTGCTGGAGCTGCTCACCGCCATTGGGGAGCATAAGACCGTGGAGCTGCAGTACATCAGCCCCAAAACCGGCAGGGAAACGACCCACACCGTCTGCCCCCTGAAAATCTACATCAGCACCCAGGGTGGGCGGCAATACCTGCTGTGCTACCACTACCGATTCAAAAAGCTCATGTTCTTCCGGCTGGACTTTCTCCACAGGGTAACGCCCACAGTGGAGGAGCGCCGATATGACAGGTATCTTGCCTACGTTTCAAAATTTCAGACCGATCTCTGGGGAACCTCCACCGGCGTTGACCTGACGCTGGAGCATCTGGAGATGACCATCCGTTTTGAGGAAGACGAGCCCTTCATCCCCCGGCGGCTGGAACGGGAAAAGCGGAACGGATCGGTGGAAATGCTGGACGCCCACACCTGCAGATACACCGTCGATACCTATGACGCCTCGGAGATGCTCCCCTGGATCCGCACCTTTACCGGCAGAATCGTAAAGCTGGAATGCTCCGATGAAAATGTGACCGCCCAGTTCTACAGGGATCTGGACGCGGTCGCCGCGCTGTATGGGAGGGAAGGCTGATGCTGTTCTCCGAAATTTACGGAACCTACTACAATATTCTCGCCAGACTGCTGGAGCAGGCCGCGGCCGGAACGCTCAGCCGGGAGGCCATGTACGCCACCATCCGGAAGTACGGCTTTGAGGAAAGCGGCCTCGCCATTCCGGAGGCCCTGGAAAGCCAGACCTGGCCCCTTCTGCGGAGGGATTTCTCCACCCCGCTGGAGCACGCCCCCACCATGCCCCTGACGGATCTGCAGAAGCGCTGGCTGAAAACCCTGCTGTCGGACCCCAGAATCCGGCTGTTCGACCCGCCTGTGGAGGGACTGGAGGATGTGCAGCCCCTGTACCCCAGGGATGCCCTGGTCTATTACGACCGCTACAGCGACGGCGACCCCTTTGAGGACCCGGAGTACATTGCCCATTTTCGCTGCATTCTGGAGGCCATCCGGCACAGGCGCTGGCTGCGGGTCTGGTTCACGAGCAAAAGCGGCCGCCACTGCTGGCGCTGCGTCCCCTATGCTCTGGAATACTCCGCCAAGGACGATAAATTCCGGCTGATCTCCGCCAATCGCCGCACGCCCCTGTCCATCAACCTGGGACGGATCCGGCATTGCGTCCTTCTGGAGCCCTGCGAGGAAGCGGACTACCGTCCCATTCCCATGAAAAAACGCGCGCTGGTTCTGGAACTGACGGACGAACGCAACGCTCTGGACCGGGTCATGCTCCATTTCTCCCATCTGGACAAGGAGACGGAGCGTCTGGGCGAAAACCGCTACCGCGTCACGCTGCGCTATGAACTGGAGGATGAGACGGAGCTGCTCATCCGGGTGCTCTCCTTCGGCCCGGTGCTGAAGGTCATCTCCCCGGAGTCCTTCATCGATCTGCTCCGGGAGAGGCTGAAAAAACAGCAAAATCTGCGGACTCAGGAATAAAAACCTGGGTTCGCAACTTTTTTTCCACGATTTTCCGGAATCCGGATGGTAAGATACAGTCACAAAGGCACTGACAGCAACTCCGATATAGCTGATTGGTAAAAGCATCGGGTTCATAGCCCGGGGACGCAGGTTCGAATCCTGCTTCAAACAGTGCCTTGGTCAAACCGGAGATGCCCGCAGCATACCGTAAGAATTCTCCGACTACGGCGGAGGACTGCCGCCGAACGGCAGCTGCCAAACGGCAATGAAATCCCGGCATCTCGTTCGAAAGAAGCACCCAGCAATCATCAAAGGATATCGACCGCTAATCGATGGAATTGAATGTGCTTCTTGTGGAAGGCACACACAGCAAATGCATTATTGTGTTCGGATCATAAGCCGCGCCCTGTGCGCAGGCATTGCTGCCCAAATGGGCTGTGCCTTGTTTTTATTATCTGTCTTAAGGAGGGATCTTCATGTTGGAATATCTCAAACGGGAGGCTGACCGCACCCGCACCGAGAACGGTGCCGCGACCCACGCTTCCACCGGTTCAGACTGTCTGGATCTGTTTGCCTCTGTGGGTGCTCTGCGGAGCGCCGAGGACCGGGAGATCATCCGCCGTTTCGTGCGGGCCTTCTCGGAGGATCCCGACCTGGCCTTGAAAACGCTGTTCTATGCCCGGGATATCCGGGGCGGCTTGGGAGAGCGGAAGGTATTCCGGGTGTGCCTGCAGTGGCTCGCCGGGAATGCCCCCGCCTCCGTCCGGAAAAATCTTCCCTACATAGCGGAATTCGGCCGCTGGGACGATCTTCTGTGCCTGCTGGGCACGCCCTGCGAAAAGGATGCCCTGGAGCTGATCCGGACTCAGCTTCGGGTCGATCTGGAGGCCATGGACATAGGCGATGACGTGAGCCTGCTGGCCAAATGGCTGCCCTCCGTCAACGCTTCCAATGCCCAAACGGTGCGGTACGCCAAGAAGACCGCACGGTACCTCGGCATGACGGACGCCGCCTACCGCAAGACCCTGACGGCCCTCCGCGCCCGCATCCGCATTCTGGAAAACAACCTGCGGGAGCGCGACTACACCTTCGACTATGCCAAACAGCCCTCCAAGGCGCTCTTCAAATACCGCAGGGCCTTCCGCCGCAATGACGGCCAGCGCTATGCGGAATTTCTCGACAAGGTCTCCCGGGGAGAGGCAAAACTGCATACCGATGCCCTGATGCCCTATGAGTTGGTGGAACCTTCCTGCGCTTCAGTTGGGAAAGGCGGAGCTTTATGCGGGACATTTCCGAAGCGGAACGGCAAACGCTGAACGCAACCTGGGCCTCTCTGCCCGCTTTCGCCAATGACGAAAACGCCCTGGCGATTATCGACACCTCCGGTTCCATGTACGAAAGCGGCCGTCCCATGCCCGCTGCCGTGGCATTGTCTCTGGGGATATACTTCGCGGAGCACAACACCGGCGCCTTCCGGAACCGCTTCATCGAGTTCTCTTCCCGGCCCCGGCTGATTGAGCTTAAGGGCAAGACCTTCGCCGACCGGCTGCAATACGCCGCCAGCTTCAATGAAGTGGCCGACACCAACCTGGAGGCGGTATTCGACCTTATTCTGGTCACCGCCCTTCGTAACCGCCTGCCCCAGAAGGAGCTGCCCGAAACGCTGTACCTGATCTCCGACATGGAGTTCAACGCCTGCGTCAAAAACGCCGGGGCGACCAACTTTGAAAACGCGAAAGCGGCCTTCGAGTCCCACGGCTACCGGCTGCCCAGAATCGTATTCTGGAACGTCCAGAGCCGCAATGCTCAGCAGCCCGTGACCCAAAACGAGCAGGGCGTTGCCCTGGTCAGCGGCTGCACCCCCAGAATTTTCGGTATGCTGCAAAAGGGAGACCTGTCCCCCATGGGCTACATGCTGGAAACTCTGGGTGCAGAACGGTACGCGAAGATTGCGGCGTAATATCGGCAATCTCTTCTCACTAACCCCCGGATCACGCTGGGCATTGGGACCCTGCCTCATCCGGTCAGCGGCGTGGTTCCCTGGCAATTGTAGCCGGCAGCCGCGCCGCTGAGAGAAGTTTTGCATTGGGGGCAGGGCAGTTTTGCCCTGCCCTCCTTCAGAAAGGAGGCACACATGATTCAAATCACCGGCAAATACAACACCGCCGTCTGCTACACCGGGCAGCTGGAGAGCATCGCCGCGGAGCAGATCCGGGCAGTCTGCGACCGGGCAGAATTTGCGGATTGTAAGATCCGCATTATGCCGGATGTTCACGCGGGGATGGGCTGCACCATCGGCACCACCATGACCATCACCGATAAGGTCGTTCCCGGCATGGTGGGCGTGGATATTGGCTGCGGCATGGAGACCGTAATGCTGGCCCAGCAGGATATGGACCTTGCAGCCCTGGACCATGTCATTCGGGAGAATATCCCCTGCGGGCGGGAGATCCGGGACGACATGGATGTAGCGCTGGGCGATTCCTTCCGGATCGACCTGTCTCAGCTCCGGTGCAGTCCTTATGTAAACCTGGAACGCGCCCGACTGAGCATCGGCACTCTGGGCGGCGGCAATCACTTCATCGAAGTGGACCGGGGCGAGGACGGAAACCTCTATCTGGTCGTCCACTCCGGCTCCCGGCACATTGGCTTCGAGGTGGCAAAGTACTATCAGGAGGAGGGCCGGAAGGCACTCTGGGGCGGCGCGCGGTATCAGGTGGATGCGGCAGTGGCCGAATTAAAAGCCCAGGGCCGTTTCCGGGAGATCCAGCCAACCATCGACCGCCTGCGCCGTGAGCACGCAATCCATATTCCCAAGGAATTGGCCTATGTGGAGGGACGGCTCTTTGAGGACTACATCCATGACATGAAGATGATCCAATACTTTGCCCTGCTCAACCGCAGGGCCATGGTGGACATTATTCTCGCCGGAATGGGCCTGACCCCTGTGGAGGCGTTTACAACCATCCACAATTATATCGACACTGAACACAATATCCTGCGCAAGGGCGCCGTCGCCGCCTACAAGGGGCAGAAGCTGCTGATTCCCATCAATATGCGTGATGGCAGTCTGATCTGCCTCGGCAAGGGCAACCCGGATTGGAATTGCTCCGCGCCCCACGGCGCAGGCCGGATCATGAGCCGGAAGGACGCCTTCCGGCGCCTGAGCCTGGAGGAATACCGCAGCCAGATGGCAGGTATCTACACCACCTGCGTAGACAGCGACACTCTGGACGAAGCTCCCATGGCCTACAAGGGACTGGAGGATATTCTCTCCAATATCGGCCCCACCGCGGAGGTGCTCCAGCGTATCCGCCCCATCTATAACTTCAAGGCCGCAGAGTGACCCGGCGGGTTTCCATGCCCGTATGCCCCGTCCGGGGGGCAGGGCCTTGAGGGTCTCCGGTTTTCGGCAGTTGTCGAAAGCATTGGCGAAAACCGGCGCATTTCCGTGTACCGGAACGCAGAAAAATCCACAGTCTTTCCGATTCAGGTCAGACTGTGGAATTTCTTTTCAGTACTGCGCCGCCTCGGCGGACTTGAGCTGGAGCTGCAGGCGATCCGCGATCAGGGCGATGACAGACTTCGCGAGGTGATGATGTGAGGAAACCGCTGCCCGCCTTGACGTTTTTGGCAGACCATGGTATACTGATTGCACAGTAGGGGAGCTGCCAGTAGAAAATTCACTTTTCTGCACGTTGCGAGAACATAGCCGCTTCACTTGGGAGCTTTTGTGCGGTTGCTTTTTTCTGTGCACGACCTGCCCCTTTTAACCGGCTGTATGGGAATCTGTCTGGTTCCTGTAATACAGCTATCCGGAAGGAGAGGCTGCGTGCTATGGAAAGTGTTTTTATGGAACTGAAAAATCTGATTGACTTCATTCAGGCGGCATATACCGAGGTCACAGACGAATGGCTGCGCAATGCAGATATAAAATCAAATCTGAAGAAGTCGCAAGTCGCTGATATGGATACCGACGGAACAATTTACCGGAGCATATTTGAATATGTTCAGTTGCTGAACGACAAGAGCGCAGATATTACATTACAACTGTCCGACGTATGTTCTTACATGGTCACTGCCCGGGTAAAAGCGCAGAACTCCATTGAATACAAGATTCAAACCTATAAGACGAGCCGTCACGAATTTGGTAAAGTCCCTATCAACAAGTGTCTCAATGACTTATTTGGGGTCCGGGTTTTCCTAATTACGCCGCTGACATTCGAGGATATCAATAAATTTATAGAGAGCACCTACTCCGGCCGATATAAATGCATTGATTCATCAAAATTGGACTACAAGGCTGTCCACATTTATTTCCGAAAAAATAATCAATCCTTCCCATGGGAACTGCAAATTTGGAACATGTGTGACGCAGATAGCAACTTTGCGTCACATAAAAAATATAAGCAAGCATACACTACATGGGAAAAGGAAAGTAAGGAAGGAGGAATCATCAATGGTTAAGCACTATATTATCATGAGTAGCTCATATACAGACGGCGCACGCATCGCATTGGACATTACGGAGGCCGGTTCGCTCAACAGCAAATCGATTGCGGCAGTGATGGCAGATATTAAGCAGCGCTGCGGCAAGGATGTTCCTCTGTCGACCCACCTTCTTGAAACAGATTCCGTTTCCTGGGAATCTGTCACTGCATATGATTCCTTTTTTGACAACGTCGTATGCACAAGGTCTGTTACTGAGTTTTCAGATAAAATAAGCAAGGGAAGGGTTCTTTCCGGGCTGGATGTCGCAAATTATATTCTTTCAAAAATCCAATGCACCCATCTGGCGCTGGAAAAACTTGTCTACTTTGCATATGCGGATTATTTGTGTGCGCATTTTGAACACTTATTTGAGGACCGGATCTACGCTTTCACACACGGCCCCGTCGTCGATAGTGTTTATGAAACCTTCAAGCGCAGCGGCTGTCAGTATGTAAAGCCCTTTGAGTTTGGCGCTGACAGCGATGTTCAAATCGGTGTCAGTGAACTGCCCGCAAAAAGCCGCATTCTATTTGCGAAAGATGGCGCAGAGAAGCTTCTATCCATTGACAACACCATTCAAACATACGGGAGCTATTCTGCCCATGATCTTGTCGAGCGAACGCACCGCATTGGGACCCCTTGGGATCACGTCGACAGCACCAAGGCATATCCGCTCATTTCCGATGAACTGATTCTTGCGCATCATCATGTCGAATGCGTATGATCTTGAAAGACATCAACGCAAAGGATTCTCCGCAATTCTGATTTTCAAAAGCGCCGCAGTCTGCCCCTGATATGTACCCCCAATACTGGGCACCCGGTATTGGGGGTACATATCAGCTCGGGCGGCGAAAAAATCCGGTGTCATATTATTTTGAGGATCTCAGAGAATTGCACGGCCCGCCCTGATATTGGGGCGGGCCGTGGTGTTTTCAATGCGTCAATTTTTGCCGAATCATTTCAGCTGCTTATTTCTCTGTCCCTTCCGGTGCGTTTTCGGATATTTCCCGACCATTTACAGCCGTTTTCTCCTCAGCCTCCACCGTTCCGTACGCCTGTACAGTCTCAGACACATTTGGCATTTCTGTCGCTTCAAGAGTTCTGGAAGCCTCCGTCTGGTCAGGCGCTTTCTCCTGGCTCAGCATCAGAGTCACACCAAAGCAGACGCAAATTGCGCCGCCTACCATGGTGATTGCTTTCGCCGCAATCATGCCCGCAGTCTTGCCCGCCACAAGAGACGCGCCGATGATGTAATTATAAGCGTCGCCGCCGACATATTCATCAATGGCGGAGTATTTCTTGTCAAACACATAGTAGCTGCCGGCAGATTCTCCGTCCAGAGAACCGTAGGTCGTCAGCGCGCCGCCCGGTATCCTCATGAAAAGGCCGATCAGGATAAGCACCGCCCCGACAAGGATTGGGAACATATAGGCTTTTTTTCTGCTGATTTTCATAGCTTGTTTTCCTTTCTCAGTAAACCAGTTCCAACTCGGCCATAGCCGTCTTCACAGTCGTTGTAAAACCGTTGATCTTGTCCGCAGCCTGAAGCACGCTGCCTTCCGTATTCAAGCAGAAATCCAGATAGGAAGAAGTCGCAACGTAAATGCTCTTCAAAGATTCGATACCTTCCGGCTGCACATCCATATCCGCCACTTCCTTAATGGCCTCCTTTGCAGATTCCAGAGCTGTCTGTGCGAATTCAATGCCGCCGTTGAGGTAATACGCATCCTGGACGCTGAGAACACTAAATTTCACCATATCACTGCACGCTACAAATAGCGCGCCCAGATCTTCATCCGTAATATTGTCAAATTGTGCGATTTCCTCCTCAGTCGCATTATGAACCAAGTCAAGAATTTCATCCTTTGTCTGGTTTTCCGAGGCAGATTCCGCTAATGCGCAGAAAATGCCCCATCGGAAGTCCTCCCTCGAAAGCTTTGTCGCGGGAAGCAGAACTTTCACTGGATCTGTCTGTATTTCTCTTCTTTTTGCGCTGCTCACATTTTTTGCCCACACGCCGTATACAGAGCCGCCGATTTCATCCACCTTGTTATAGGCATCCGTCAAAAGCGTATAAATCTCTTCGCCTTTCTCCTTCGCCGCGTTCTGTGCCGCAATGGATTCTTCCTCCGCCTTCTTGCTGCTCCCGCAGGCCGCCATAGACAGACTCAGGCAGAGGGCCAGTAATAACGATATAACGCTTTTCATCTTTTCTCTCCTAACTTTTATTTTGCTTCCAGCTCCAGCTGGAACACGTCATCACAATACTTAAAGAGCGGCAAATCATTTGTATCAACGCTGATAGTGTCAAAATTGTCCGTGAATCCAATCTTGATTTGACAGATCTCGTAACTATCCAGCAATTCCTGTGGCACAGCCGCATACATAACATAGTCCAGCTTGGCCAAAGGCGCAACGTCATGCACGAACTGGCTATTTCCTCCGCTGTTGCCGTCTACATGGCCACGATAATTGTACTTTCCATCAAAACAGAACTGCACATAGATGTTTCGAATGTTTATAGGCTTTCCACCCAGGTTCTGGAAGACGCCGCCCACATAGACATAGGGATCTCCGTTATCGGATGTGTAATAAGTATACCTTCCGTATTGGTCACTCGCAGAACGGATCTCCAGACCGCTGTCCTGATAGGCAAGGGTCATGACATACTTGTCTGTCTCGATACTGTCTCCGATTTTCAGAGACGGCTCTTCCTTCGGTCCTTCTACGGCTTTTCCCTCCATGGGTGCTTCTGCGTTCTCATTTCCCGGAACAATCTCAAATCGGATACTGGACCCCGAAACAATCACAGAAGCGAGCTTAATCCCATTGGCATAAATATCGCCCCCTGCATCCGTGCTGTTCTGGAGTGTGAAACCTGTCTTTTCCAAATTGTCCGCATAAACCCTGTACACTTCCTTCATATCATCGCTTCTCCCCGGAGCCTGAGAGTAGCTGTAGCTGATAGAACTTACCTTTCCGTTGAAGGAGGAACTGGAAGAGCCGGTTTTGTACACTGGACAATAGTTTTCCGGTGTGGGCAAAATCGGACATTCTTCAAAGAAAGCCGTAGCGACAGTTTCCAGCGCTGCCTGACATTCAGTCTGATCCAAGGAAATCTCAAAACAATAGTCACCCTTCTGCGCGCTGGCTGGTCTGGAAGCAAAATCTTTATTCAAAGAAAACCGCACCTGACAGGTCTCAATCTGGTCGATGAGATTCTCCGGGATTTCAGCACACAGCCAGTACTCCTCCTTCATCAATGCTGCCAAAGATGCGGGAATCTCTTTTCTATTCAGCAGATAAGCCCGGGCCTCATAGGTGTATTGTCCGTTAAAAGCCATTTCTCCAGCAATGTTTTCTGCCTGCATCGGAGCGTTGCCAGTGTTTTCTATGGTTCCAGCCAGGCAAAACAGACGCATTCCATCAGGTGCTGTTACCAACGTGCCTTTTCCGGTGACGGAATAGGTTAGAACCGCATCTGAAAAACTAATTTTCGCAAAATCAAGCTCCGCAGTATCCCCCAGTACCATGGTCTGCGCACTATCTGCCTCCGCTTCCGTTTGGATCTGCAATGGCTTCGTCTGTGCGGACGTTTCCGCATTATTTGGTTCGGCTGACTTTCCGCACCCCGCAAACGTCAACAGCAAAGACAGCATCAACAACAGAGACATCAACCTTTTCATTTTTCTCTCTCCTTTGAGCGTGTTTATACAGTACTGCTGTACATCAGCTATTAGTCTACACCTTTCCGCACGAAAAAACAATTAACTGGCTGCATAGTATCCGGGGAAAATTTTTTAGGAAGGCTTTTGGGGGCCTCCGATTTTTCGACAGTTGTCGAAAACATTGGCGAAAACCGGCGCATTTCCGTGTCCCGGAGCGCAAAAAATTCCACAGTCTTTCCAATTCCGGTCAGACTGTGGAATTTCTTTTCAGTACTGCGCCGCCTCGGCGGACTTGAGCTGCAATTGAAGCCTGTCCGCAATGAGGGCGATGAACTCACTGTTGGTGGGCTTTCCCTTGGTGTTGCTGACGGTATAGCCAAAGAAGCTCTGCAAGGTGTCCAAATCTCCCCGGTCCCAGGCCACCTCGATGGCGTGGCGGATGGCCCGTTCTACCCGGCTGGGGGTGGTCTGGAAGGTTTTGGCTACCTGTGGGTAGAGGACCTTGGTGATGGCGTTGATCACGTCCATGTCGTCCACGGCGATGATGATGGCCTCCCGCAGATACTGGTAGCCCTTGATATGGGCGGGGACGCCGATTTCATGGATGATGTTGGTGACCATGGTCTCGATATTGGTCTTGTCCGTGCGGCGGGGCGCCGGATACCGGGGGCTCTCCCCTCCCCGGATTTCCTCCAGACGCTCCACCAGCACATTCATATCGCAGGGCTTCAGCATCAGGTAACGCACACCCAACCCGGCAGCCGCCGCGGAGACATAGCCTGTAACAAAGGCCGAGGTGGCCAGGGTCACTGGTTTGCGGTCCAGATTGCTGACCGCCTTCAGGACGCTGATACCATCCTGCTTGCTGAGCATCAGATCCAGCACCAGCACTTCCGGCTTCCTCTCCTGAATCAGCCGAATGGCCTGTTCCCCGTCGCCCGCCGTCCCCACCACCTGGAAGCCGTCCGCGCGCTGCAGCGCCGATGTCAGAGCGCCGCAGAATTCCTCCGAACTATCCGCAATCAACACGGTTGTTTGATGATCCATACTAACCTCTCCTGTCCACTTGAAAATAACCCCAAGAGCGGCGGGCCCCGCCGCGTGCGACATGATTAATTTAGCACAAAGGTCTCCGTTTTGCAAGGCTGTTTCCCAACATTCGCTCGTTCCATTTCGACCTATTCTCAGAAATTTAAGCAAAATCCGGAATGTTTTCATTTATTTTCGACATTTTGTCGCTGAAAATGCGTGGATTGACGGGAAGGGCAAGACGTTGTAAAATAATTTCGACAATTTCATGTGAAAGGAAGATTTCCCATGCTGGATAAAACCAAGGCCCTCTGCGCCTTTCTGAATGCTTCTCACAGCCAATATCACGCCCGCCGGTATCTGACGGATATTCTGGATTCTCAGGGCTACACCGCCCTGCGGGAGGCCGACGAGTGGACGCTCACGCCCGGCGGAAAATATTATGTAACCCGCGGTGGCAGCGCCGTTCTCGCCTTCCGGGTGCCGGAGGGGGAGGCTCTGGGCTTCCTTATCAGCGCCGCCCACACGGACCGCCCCGCCTTCAAGCTGAAGGAAAACGGGGAGATTGAGGGCGTTTGCCCCCGGCTGGCCGTGGAGCGTTACGGCGGACAGCTGCTGGCCCCCTGGCTGGACCGGCCCCTGAGCGTAGCCGGGCGGGTGCTGGTGCAGACCGAGAAGGGCGCCGAAAGCAGACTTCTGGACATTGACCGGGATCTGCTGCTGATCCCCAACGTGGCCATCCACATGAACCGTCAGGCCAACGACGGCTACAAGTGGAACCCCGTTACTGACGTGCTGCCTCTGCTGGCCTCCCCGGAGAGCAAGGGCAAGTTTACGGAAATGCTGGAAAAAGAGGCCGGCGGCAAGATCCTGAGCCATGACCTGTTCCTGTACATCCGCCAGAAAGCCAGCGTCTGGGGTCTGGACGAGAGTTTCCTGTCCTCCGCCGCTCTGGACGATCTGGAATGCGTCTGGGGCTGCTTCCAGGGCTTCCTGCGGTCCTCCACCGGCCATTCCATTCCCCTGTTCGCCGCTCTGGACAGCGAAGAGGTGGGCTCCTGCTCCCCCCAGGGTGCGGCTTCCACCCTGCTGCGCCAGACCATTTCCCGGATTGCCCGGGCCCTGTCCCTGGACGAGAACCGTCTGCTGGCCCAGTCCTTCCTGGTCAGCGCCGACAACGCCCACGCCCAGCATCCCAACCACCCGGAGCTTGCGGACAGCGGCAACGCCCCCAGGATGGGCGGCGGCATCGTCATCAAGTTCAACGCCAATCTGCGCTACTGCACCGACGGCCTCAGCGCCGCGATCATGCGCACCGTATGCCGGAAGGCCGGAGTTGCCAGTCAGGATTACTACAACCGCCCGGACATCCCCGGCGGCAGCACCCTGGGCTGCATCTCCATCGGTCAGGTCAGCGTGCCCACGGTAGACATTGGCCTTGCCCAGCTGGCCATGCACAGCTGCTATGAAACCGCCGCCGTCTCTGACGCCATCGCTCTGGAGGACGCCATGACGGTATACTTCGGCTCCACGCTGCGCAGGACAGAGGATAGCTTTACGCTGGAATAGTTTAATTGACAATGAACAATTGACAATGGACAATTATGGTGTCCCTTCGGGACTTTTTGGAATCATTTCCGCAGGAAATACCTTAATTGTCAATTGTACATTGTCAATTGTCAATTCATAAAGGAGGCATTATGAAGAAAACCCCCATCTACATTACCGGGCATCAGCATCCGGATACGGACTCTGTGGCCTCGGCCATTGCCTACGCGTTCTTCAAGCGCTCTCTGGGTACCCCGGCGGTGCCCTGCTGCCTGGGGAAGCTGAACGTGGAGACCAGATATCTGCTCTCCCGGTTCCATTTTCATGAGCCTCAGCTGCTGACGGACGCCCGGATCACCGTAGGCGAGGTTGCCATGGATCCGCCAACCTCCATTACCCCGGACACCACCATTTTTGAGTGTTTGCAGCAGATGCAGCAGGGAAACCGGACCTACTGCGGCGTGGTGGACGAAACCAACAGGCTCATCGGCATGGTCACAAAATCCGATATTTCCGTCATCGGCCTGTACGATACCGCCCGGTCTATCGCCATTATGGCCCAGACGCCCCTGGAAAACATCCGCAAGACCCTGGACGGCAAGGTCATCTACGATGACGGCGCCATGGCGCTCAACGGCAAGGTCAGCGTCGTCGCCATGACCGAGGCCTCCCGGCTGAAAAACTATGAGGTGGAGCACCGCATCGTCATCTGCGGCAGCGACCCGGAGGCCCAGAAGCAGGTCATCCGACAGGGCGCGGGGCTGCTGGTGGTGGTCTGGGCGGACGGCATCCGGGAGGATGTGGTGGAAGAGGCGAAAAAGCAGCATTGTCCCATTGTCATCTCTGGCCATGGGGCCATGAATACCACCCGTTACATCTACTTCGCCCCCTCTGCCAAGGCCATCATGAAGCGGGAGCTGGTGCGCTTTACCAACACCGAGCTTGCGGAGGACGTGAGCCGGAAGATGCTCCAGAGCCGCTACCACGTCTACCCCGTAACAGACGCCGACGGGCACCTGACGGGCTATGTGTCCCGGTATCACATCATGCAGGCCCCCAGCAAAAAGCTGATTCTGGTGGACCACAACGAGTTTTCCCAGTCCGTCCGGGCCATTGAAAAGGCGCAGGTACTGGAGGTCATCGACCACCACCGGATCAACGACTTCTCCTCCCAGTACCCAGTCCAGTTCCGGAACGAGATCGTCGGCTCCACCTGCACCATTGTGGCCACCATTTTCCGGGAGAATCAGATCCCCATCCCCGTGGACCTGGCGGGACTCATGCTGGGCGCCATTCTTTCGGACACTCTGAATTTCCACTCCCCCACCACAACGGAAAAGGACCGCACCACCGCCAACATTCTGGCGGCAATTGCGGACCTGGATGTGGAGGAATTTGCCTCGGAGATGTTTACCGCCACCGCCTCCAAGGTAGATTCCAGCCCATCGGAGCTGATCAAGACGGACATGAAAATCTTCGAGGTCTACGGCTGCAAGCTGTCCATTTCCCAGGTGATTCTGGCCTCTCTGGAGGATCTGCATCTGGAGGCCGTGGACATCCAGGCAGCCCTGGACAAGTTCGCGGAAAAGAAGGATCTGGATCTGTCCGTGCTGGCCTTTACCAGCATTCAGGACAACGGCTCCGTGCTTTACTTCGGCGGCAACCGCACCGCCTGGGGCAAGGAGGCCTTCCCGGAAGGCCCTGAGGGCGAGCACACCTTCCACGAGGGGCTTCTCTCCCGCAAGCAGCAGCTGCTGCCCCAGCTGACGAAGGTCATTGAGAAATACGCGTAAGGAGGTCAGCCATGGCCGAATACGAGCTTGTGCACGAAATTCAGAATCTCTGCCGCAACAACCAGATGCGGGATGTGTTCATTGAAGAGGTCGCCTGCGACGATCCCGTGGCCTATGTCCGGAACCGATTGAAGGGCAAACAGGTCGAGCTGACCGTAGACGCCCAATCCGCCGGGACCATGACCATCCACACGGTCACAGACGGGCTGATGGAGAAGTTCCTGTTTACGAAAATAGAGTAAAACCCAGGTCTGAATGTCCGCCAGAATATCTATCAACTTTAGCACCGCACTCATTTTCGCAAAATATTACTGTAGCCCCCAAATTTTATTGCAATTCGCAAAATCTTGTGCTATGCTATTGCCGGTGCTACCAGTACCACGGTAGGCGGTTCTCCCTCGATTCCTTTCGGGGGTGATGTACTTCTTTGCCCCCCAATCGAAAGAAAAGGGGGTGGCAATTATGGTTACATGGCAGGATATTTTCGCATTCTGTATGGTCATAATCGCGGTTATCTCCTTGGTTCGCCAAGAAAATGACAAATAAAACGAAGTAACCGCCCATCCTAGCCCGATAGCGGTTACTTCGTTGTAAACGATATGGGCGGAACCGTCTACCGGTAGCACCCTCCGTGTCTATACTATACCCCAGATTTTCTTTTTTGTCAACAGCCCCGGCGGGGCTGTTGTTTTTTCTTACCCCAGTAAAATTTCGTTCAGGGCCTCAATCAGTTCCACAGCCTGGGTTCTGGGGAAGTAACACAGGCTTTGGCCGTCCACCTGGGCCAGACATTGGGTGCCGTCCAGACGGTAGAGTGTGATGGTCACGCTGTCGGTGCCCTCCCGGTTCAGGTGGACCGTCAGGGTCAGCTCCTGCCTGCCCGTGGGGGCAGCGGCGGTGAATTCGTCGGCGGTCATGCTCTCCAGAGCCACCCGCACCTCGGAGAGGTCCACTTCCGTGCCGTTCAGCATCCATACGGCTTCCTTGTCCTCACTGTCTTCGGGCACGCCATAGGTGAATTCCGTTGTGGTGCCGTCCAGAGTTACGGTCAGGCTGTCCGCCTGAGCAAAGTCGGCGCAGAACACCCGCTGGTGCCGCAGGTCGTTATAGTCGCAGGCAATCAGCTTGTCATAGGTATCGCCGTCAATGCGGTAGAGAATGGGGCTGTCCTCCACCCGGGCGTAGGCCTGGCCCGGCTCGTCCTCGCTCTTGTCCGGTTCCTTGCCGAGGTGCAGGGTGAAGGTCTGGGTCCCCGCGTCCTCCTCGTCGGTTGTATAGGTCACGGTGACGGTTTTGGCGGGGGTATCCAGATAGCAGTCTTTCAAGTCCTGCTCCGTGGCGTTGTAGGTTACATAATCCGTCAGCTCCAGAATTTGCAGCTTCCGGATGTAGGAATCCACCCGGTCCGTATCCAGCGCCGCGCCGTCGGCATCCCGGAAGTACACATCATCGTCATTCAGGCTGCCGCCGTCCTCGTCTCTCGAATAGCTGTCCCCGCCGGAGACGGAGATATTCTCCACCGTGACGGTCTCCGGGAGTGCCGCGTCCTGCCGGATCAGGCCGGAGAGATCCGTATCGAATTCCTCCAGCGGGTCATGGCTCAGCAGATATACATTGCCATCGCCCAGAGAGGCATAGCGCTGGGAATCCATCTGGCTGTAGTCGCCCAGCTGAATCTCGGCGGTCTGCTCCCCCTGGGTCAGGGTAATGGTGCAGATAGGGTTTGTCAGGCCGTACTGGCCGTAGTCCTCCACCTCTTCAATGGTGAAGGCCGCGCCCATGGAGGCGAACTGGCTGAGCAGATCCGCCATCTTTTCCTCATCTACGGGGAACGCCTCGTCCGCCTCGTAGACCCAGCCGCCGTCTTCCTTCCGGAAGGCATAGCTGCTGCCGTCATAATCCCAGCTGACGGAGTCGATGTCCTTCATTTCCAGCACGGTGGCCGGGGTGTTTTTGATGATCTCCTTGTGCTCCTCCCGCTTCATCACGGCGAAGGTCAGGGCGCTGACCGCAATCAGCACCCCCAGCAGGAGCGCAAGCCGCTGCCGCTTTTTCATCGCTGCATCCTCCTCTTTTCCAGAACCGTAACCACGCCCATGGCCAGGTAGCACAGGGGCACCAGACCGATCATGACCAGCTTGATGGTGGACGCGGCGGATTCGCTGATGGTCAGATAATTATAGTTCAGGGACTTGCTGCGGATGGACATGGCCTGCCGGTCTCCCATGAGTGCGGACAGGGCGTTCATGACCATGTCGTTGTTGGCCCCGGAGGAATAGGCGTTGTACATATCGTCCAGCAGATAAGACGAGGTGAAGAAAATGATCCGGCCGCTGCTGTGATCCTGAATGTCCACGCCCAGAGAGAAGGGGCCGTCAATGTCGCCGTCCTCTTTTTCATAGGTGGTCTGCTGATAACCGGCGATCTTGCTGTAGGCACTGTCCGTCGTATTCAGCAGGGAAACGGCGCTGTCGCCGGAAATTTGCAGGCCCGCGGCAATGGGCACGATGGCCATGTAGTTCTTCTCCGCCAGAGGGGCGGTGATGTCGCTGTCCCCCAGGTCGGGCAGCAGGACGTAGGGAGTCTGGAAGGCGTAATGGCTCCGGTCGCCCTCGCTGACAATGCCCTGAACGGCGGAAACACCGTAGTCAGACAGGATGCCGTACAGATTGGTCAGCTCCCCATCCGCCACAGGCCCCGCCAGAATGAGCAGCTTGCCGCCGGACTTTACATACTCGGAGAGCATTTTCGCCTCTTCCCCGGAGATATCCGAAGCCGGGGCGTGAATCATCAGCGCCGCGGCATCCTCGGGAATTTCGTCCACGTTCAGCAGGGACAGGGACTGCGTCTCCACGTTTTCCTTTTCCATCTGGCTTGCGAAGGTATCCGGCAGGGCCGTCTCGCCATGGCCCTCCAGGGTGTAGAGGATGGGCAGCTGGGTGCTGACCACATAGTCGATGGCGGAGGTAATGGCGCCCTCGCCGTCGAAGGAGGTGGTGTAGGAATAGGAGTAGGCGCTGCCCTGGGATACATAGATATCGGAATAGGGCACATAGCGGTACTTCTCTCCGGAGACCACCACCAGAGAGTTGTTGCTGACGGTCTCATCGGTGTACTGCCTGGCAAAGGCGGGATACACATCCGGATTTCGCTTCACCACTTCGATATGATCCGACAGGCTCTCATATTTGGCAAGCAGGTTGTCAATGACATCGTCCTCCTTGCCGGACTGGACGATCCAGTAAATGGTCACGTCCTGCTCCAGCGCGTTGACCACGGCCTTTGTATTGCTGGTAATGGAATAGAGCTTTGAGGAGCTGATATCCAGCTTGGTCAGATTCGCGGGCAGAGCCCCGGCCAGCAGGTTCACCACCACCAGCAGCGCCAGCACAATACAGGTCAGCACGATGGCATAGCTGCCGCCCCTGAACGCAATGTTCTTCTTCATCAGTTATACCTCCGTTTCTCCATGGACTGCACAGCCAGGAACAGGAAGAAGACGGTCACGGACAGGAAATACACAACGCCCGTCAAATCGAATACCCCGTTGACGAACACGGAGAACCGGGAAAACAGGGAAAGGGTCTTCATGATGTCCGGCAGCAGCCCTTCCAGAGCGGTCCCATCCAGAGCGTAGACGCCGATCAGCGCCGCCAGCAGCACCAGGCCCACGGCAATGGACAGCATATCGTTCCGGGTCAGGGCCCGGATAATCAGCCCCAGACAGACGATCAGCACGGCGAAGGTCACCAGAGACCCTACCGCCGTGGAGGACACATACTCCGACAGGCTGACGGAATAGTAGTTCAGCAGGATTGCCCCGATGCCCAGCCCCGCCGCCAGACCCTGATTGTCCGTCAGGGAGCTGAGAAACACGCCCACGGCAATCAGCGCCGCGCCCAGCAGGAAAAAGGCGAACAGAGAGCCGTAGGCCGTAGGCAGGTACACCTCGCCGAATTGAGAGAACAGCAGAGGATACAGCGCCACAAAGCACAGCGGGATCAGAAATACCAGCAGCAGCGCCGCGTATTTGCCCAGAATCACCTGGGTGGTGGAGATGGGCAGCGCATAGAGCAGCTGATCCGTCTTCTGCTTCCGCTCCTCGGAAAGGGTCCGCATGGTCAGCACGGGGACGATGACCACAAAGACAATGGAAGCGAAGTTCAGCACGAACTCAAAATTGCTCACCGCGGATTGCAGATTGTACAGCATGGAGCCGATGCCGATAAACAGCAGCAAAAAGGCCCCGAAGACATAGGCCGTCATGGAATCGAAATACTGCCGCAGCTCGTGTTTGAATACCGCTTTCATGCCTCTTCCTCCTTTTCCGCCGTCTCCTCCGGCGCTTGCTCAGGCGTTTCCGCCAGCTCCAGGAATACGTCCTCCAGATCCGCTCTGGCGATCCGCAGCTCCGCCAGAGGCACATTGGCCCGGGCAAAAGCCCCGAACAGCTTCTCCATCAGGCCGTAGCCGCCGGAGCCGGAGAGGGTCAGGCTGGTATAGCCGTCGCCATCGGCAGAAGCGGACAGAACGCTGCTGCCCGCCACAGTCTCCGCGATCTCCCGGAGCTTCTCCTCCCCGGCCCTGGCTGTCAGCCGGATCTGCTGGGCAGAGCGCAGCTGTTTTTCCAGATTTTCCGGGGTGTCAAAGGCCACAAGCCGCCCTCTGGCGATCATCAGGACGCTGTCGCAGACGGTCTGGACCTCGGAAAGGATGTGGGAACTGAAAATCACGCACCTGTCCCTGCCGAGCTCCCGGATGAGATTCCGGATATCCAGAATCTGAATGGGATCCAAACCTACGGTTGGCTCGTCCAGAATGACCACCTGCGGGTCCCCCAGCAGGGCCTGGGCAATGCCGACGCGCTGCCGGTAGCCCTTGGAGAGGGCGCCGATGCGCTTATGCTTCACATCCTCGGTGCCGGTTTTTGCCAGAGCGTCCGAAACCTGCGTCTCCAGCTCCTCGCCTCTCAGGCCCTTGGCCTCGCCCACGAAATGCAGGTACTCCCAGGGACTTTCCTGCATATACACCGGAGGCTGCTCGGGCAGATAGCCGATGCGTTTCTTTGCCTTTTTCGGCTCCTCCAGAATGTCGAAGCCGCCCACGGTGATCTTGCCCTCTGTGGGAGACAGGCAACCGGTGAGCATATTCAGGGTGGTGGATTTGCCCGCGCCGTTGGGGCCCAGGAAGCCATAGACGCCCTTGTCCCCGATTTCAAAGGACAGATCCTTCACCGCCTGATTGCTGCCGTACCATTTGGTCAGGTGTTCCACTTGAATCATACGTTTCCTCCTTGCCTGGGCGAGTAAAAACATACCGCAAAGCCCCGTGCATTCTGAATGCCAAAGGTGTGCAGCCCCATGCCTTCCCCTGGAAGGGGAAGGTGGCCCGCAGGCCGGATGAGGTTGACACCGGAGGCACAAGGAGACGGGGGATAAGGGAATCTGAAGCCTCGACCTCATCCGCCTCGCTTTGCTCGGCACCATCGCGTTTTAATGTGTGATTGCCACAGGCAATCATTTCATTCAATTCGCTGCGCGACGCACCGCCCTCCCATGGGAAGGCTTGACGCTCGCCCATGATTTGGAAACAATAATAGCGCCCCAAACTGAAAGAACACTGAAAGTTTGGGGCGCCGAATTATGAACTTTTCGTAAAAAAAGGACTGTTTATCTCTGGAACCGGGTCCGCAGGGTGGTGGACCAGCTTTCGCCGGGGGCCAGAATGGCGGCGGCAGGCTTCTCCGTCCATTCCGTAGAGCCGCGCTCGGGGCTGGGCAGGCTGTGCCATGGCTCAATGCAGACGAACTTCGGATCCCCGCCGGGCATGCTCCACAGCAGGGTATAGGGGAAGTTCTCAATATCGCACACAACGGCCCGGCCGGTGCCCTTCTCGTAAAGGCCCAGAGTTCTGGAGGTCAGGTTCGTCATGCAGTGGCTGTCGTTGGCGAAGAGGGCTTCGCACACGGGCAGGGCAATGATATTCGTGCCCAGATAGTAGAAGTTGCCGTGCATCAGGCCGTGGGGCAGGTTGTTGATGCACAGGGGAGACTCCATTTTCTCAAACCGCAGCTCGTAATCGTTCAGCGTATGCCTGTCGTCAAAGGGCACGGTAAAGCCGGGGTGGTAGCCAATACCAAAGGGCATCTCCTCCTGATCGTTGTTCTCCACAGTCAATGTGTGGCACAGGGTGTCCCCCGCCAGAGTAAAGGTGGAAACCAGCCGGAAAGCATAGGGGAAGCGCTCCATGGTCTCGGGATTGCTCTCCAGAGCCAGCACCAGTTTTTCAGGGGTCCGGCTGACCAGAATCGTCTCCATCTCCCGGGCGAAGCCATGCTGTTTCGCCTCAAAATCCCGGCCCTTGGCGTGGATCACGCCGTCCGTGACCTTGCCGCAATGGGGGAACAGCACCGGGGCATGGTAGCCCCATACGGTGGGATCCGCCTGCCAGATGTGCTCCACGCCGTCGCACTTGCGCACCAGACTCACCACTTCCGCGCCGCGGCTGGCTACCGTCAGCTTCAGATATTCGTTTTCAAGAATGTACTCCATGATCTGTCCTCCCAGATTTTCATTACAGCGGGCTTTGCTTGATCTTTGCGTAGCGCCGCGGATAGCGGGCCGGGGTGGGCGAAACCTTTTTCAAAAGAATCACCGCGTGGTCCGCTCCGTCCACGTCAAAATGGGTCACGGATTCCAGCTTCAGGCCCAGCATTTTCATGGCATTTTTGCACTCGTCCAGCTCCTCCTGCGCGGCGGCGCCCTTCAGGGCCGCCACATAGCCGCCCACCTTGACATAAGGCGCCAGCAGTTCCAGCAGGATATTCAGCCTTGCCACCGCCCGGCTGGACGCCGCGTCATAGCTTTCTCTCCTGTCCGCCACAGCCTCCTCCGCCCGCGCGGTGATACACCGGGCGGATATGCCCAATTGGGGCAGGATCTCCTCCAGCCAGGCAACCCGTTTGCCCAGACTGTCCAGCAGGGTCACTTCCGTCCGGGGGCTGGCGATGGCAATGGGCACCCCGGGGAACCCCGCGCCGCAGCCCACATCAATGAGCCGTTTGCCCTCCAGATCCAGACAGGCGGTAAGGGTCAGGCTGTCCAGCAGGTGGAGCTTGGCCACCTGAGCAGGCTCCGTAATAGCCGTCAGATTCATGACCTTATTCTGCTCGATGACCGCCTGACCGAAGGCGCAGAGGGCATTTACGGTCTCCTCCGGCAGCTCCGGCCGAAACCCGGGCAGCCCGGCAAGCAAGGCCGCTTTCATTTCCTGATCGATTTGCACGTTCGTTGTATCTCCTCAACTGTACTTTTTGCTTTTTGACAGTAGCTCTGTCCGCATTTTGGCTGGGTGCCTCCGGCGGGGAGCTTCTTGTCCCGCCAAGAAGCTCCACAAGAATGCGGCCTAAGGGAGGCGCTGTCGGCAAAGCCGCCCTCCCTTAGGAATCCCTCCCGGCCTCAGAACCAA
>Ga0129316_1000063_pt1 | contig 87982 bp, 79 predicted proteins | sample Cm1ome_2_FD_94429 | JGI IMG/M metagenome (GOLD analysis project Ga0129316, IMG submission 94429) | Eastern black-and-white colobus group fecal microbial communities from Wisconsin, USA - Cm1022B metagenome | ecosystem: Host-associated > Mammals > Digestive system > Large intestine > Fecal...
CACACGTCCGATTCCTCGAATAGCGTCAGTTGTAACGTTTCTGATGTCATGAAACTCAATATCTCCTTCCGTATCATAGATCACTTTATAACTAGCTCTAGCGAATGGATCAATTTCACAAAAACCTACACATCGATGACCGAGACTTTCTAATCCCATTCGAAAGCCACCAATACCAGCAAATAAATCAAAAAATTTCATTACTAGTGTACCCTCCTATTTTTTCTTAATTCCTTACTAAGAGGAATCTTCAAAACTAGCTAGGTTAACAGCATCAAATAAGGTCAACTGAACAGCATTAGTGTGATAGGACTTTGAAGTTAATACTTGTTTTTCTACCACTTCTTCTGGTGATTCTAAATCATCCTTACTGTTATCATCAGAAGAAATGACTTCAAAAATTTCTAATGTCTCAATATCCATCACGAGTTCTAATTCATCAGCCATGGTTTTGTGTCCTTTCGTTTTGATTTAGAAACAGAAAAAGGAGGAACAGATTTCTCCGCTCCTCCTTGGCTTTCTCTATTTATTTTTCATTTCCCAAAACTCTAGACACTTACTTGGTTTTTATTTCAATGTCTCTCTTTTAAAGGATGAACCCAAAGAGCTTTTATAGTTTAAAAATACTCCAATATAATAACTGGAGCATTCATTATCATCCTTCTAAAGCTTCGTACAAAGCTTCTTTTAGTTCTCCGACCGTTGTTGCTCTAGGGGAATCTAGACTTAGTTCTTCCACTACTTGACCACTGTCAGTATCGTATGTCTTTAGAACCGCATGGTTATCAGTTAAAGAATAAAAGAGACCACCTTCCTCATCAGCAATGACCTTAGTATTTTCATCAATACTCCAGTCATTAAACATCTCATCAATATAATCTTTTGTGAAAAATTCTTCACCCTCATAGCTGCTAAGAATTTTATCAATAGTATAATTGCCAGTTTTATGCGATACTGTACTAGCATCAACATCAGAAGCCACTAAATAACCATTAGCCCCAAGCAATAAAAACAACAAACCAAATGTGCAACCCACAACTACAATAAACTTTTTCATAATGTTCCATCTCCCAAAACCATAAACGCTTAAAATATATACTTTAAACAAGTATATCATTTGTACCACTATTTTCAAAATATTTTAATGTTAAATATAGCAAAAGGGAGTGAGACAAATAAAGTCTCCAGTGGAGACTTTATTCACGAGCCTAAAAATTAAAAAGCGAATCGGTAATTTCGGAGAAATTCGATTTCTCAGCAAGTCTTAATTTCTTGTTGCTGACCTAAATCGGTCTATCCCCAGACCGTTTTACTCCCACCCACGCACAGCTCAAAAGCTTTGGGGAAGCTTTTGAGGTTGGAAATGAAGTCAAGCGTTGCTTGATGTCAAAAGGGTTGTAAAAGCTGATTTATCAGCGCATTAGAATCCACTCAGCAGTGATTGATTGGCACTGAAGTGCCTAATCAATTGTGCATGGGAAACTCTAGGTTGACTAAAGTCAACAGAGTTTCTCCAAACTACTGCGTCTTGCAAATAATAACTATATAAACAAAGAAGCTGGGTACTTTTGTCCCAGCCTCTTGAATTTTTTATAATTACTTTACCCATTCTTCTCACGTAATCTTTGGTTAATATTTTTCACACGGTTATTGAAACTGATATAGATGACAAACCAGATGACTAGATAAGTAAGGCTAAATTCACCTAAAAGATGCCATGACCAAATAATGCCATTAAGTTTCTCAAGCCAACTATATAGCCCATAAACCAAGCAAAAATGAATCAGAATTTCCCATGTGATAGGAATAGCTTCCACCTCAAAAATCATACTAACCAAACCAATCAATCCGCTGATGAACACCACGTTTGCAATCTGCTGAACAGTTTGTATCTCAGCACCGCTCTGCCATAAGAAGAACAAATAGACTAGACTTCCAAAACCTATTCCAATCAAGAAATAAATAACTACTCGTTTAAGATATTTCATCAATCCTACCTCACAATCCCAAGCGTTTTTCCAACTCTGACAAATAACGCCGACTAACATCTGTTTTGATTTTTCCTGTCAATATCGCTAACATATTGCCTGAAAAACTGTTCTCAAGTGCTTGTAAATGATTGATATTAATCAAAGCATGCTTAGAAACTTGGACAAAATCTGGGTTAGCTAAGCGCTCACGAAATTTATACAAGCGGTCGTTGGTCAGCAATCGTCCTTGTGTCGTTTCCAAAATAAGGGCAGAGCCGTCAACATCAACGAGAATCAAATCTGCCACACGCAACATTTCAATGCGATCTACCGTTTTTATCGGCAAAACTGTCGGCTCTTTTTGCTCAAATTGAGCAAGATAATCCAGAACTTTTTGCACAGAATTGTCAAACTGACAGCTTTTAACTAAGACTTCAATGACGTCTTTTGGTAACTGCTTATCTTCCTCAAACTGATAGTGCACAACACTCCCCCTTATTTTCTACTTATCCACTAATCACTGGACGTTTTTCCTTGACGATTAACATCATTCCTAGAATGGCAAGGCTAATGACCAGCACACCGCTGATGATTAGCAATTCTTGATTGATTGTCGTTAATTCTTTTAATTTTAAGCCAATGCCTAAGTACGCTTTTGCTGATTTTTCAAGATAATTTTGGTTAATCAACGTCTGACGATAAGCTGCAGCGACATAGGCTGCTGGCGTTATTTTAACCACAATTTGTGCAATGTTTGGCAATGTTCCAATTGGCATATAAACGCCTACGAGAAACCCTGAAACTGTCCCAACAATGGTCGATAAAGCCTCGCTAGACTCGATAGATTTAAAAAATTGCAAAATTAGCAAAGCAAGACTTGCCCCAAGCAATGACCCTAAAACCATTATACCAATTATTTGTGGTAAATGTGAGCCAGAAAGGCTAATATTATCTTGCCAATAAAAGTAGAGTTTCATCACGACAAACATAAATGCCTGCATGATAAAACCAATAACACTCGCTGACATTAAATAACCTAAATAGAGTTTAAAACGTGATGTATCAGTCAACAAAAAGTCTTCTAACTTGTGGTTTTCTCGGTCATGAACTAAGCGAACAATTCCTGTCCAAGTTGTCGTAATGCTCGTTATCGCCAAGGTGCCACCAATCACCCAATTATCTAAAATTTCTTCCAAATGTGGAGTACCAGACCAAGAATCCTGCATATTTTTTTGCAGGAAAACAATGTATAAAACAAAAGCAATCAAAGCTCCTAATAGTGAGAAAAAGACACTCATTTTATTGGAAAAATAAAGTTTCAAATTTCGTTTTGTCATCGCGACCATTTACGCCATCTCCCTTCCCGTAATGCTTAAAAAGACATCGTTGATATTAGCCTTTTTGTAATCAAAATCCTCAATCACAGCTCGCTTGTTCGCCAAAATTGCTAGAGCTTCTGATACACTGTTAACCTCAATTTTCAAACAATCATCCGCTTGTAAATCATAATCGGTGTCTTGAAAAGCTTTCACTTGCTGTGTTTTGATTAATAAATGTGGCTGTGTATAAGTTTCTTTCAATTCCTTGGCTGACCCTTTTGCCAAAACCTTGCCATGGTCAATGATATAAGCCATATCTGCATTTTCAGCTTCTTCAAGATAATGCGTTGTCAAAAAGATTGTTAAATTTTCTTCCACTTGTAGCTGACGCAATAATTGCCAAATAGCTTCGCGTGTCTGAATATCAAGCCCCGTTGTCGGTTCATCCAAGAAAAGCAAATTTGGCTTATTTAAAAGTGCACGAACGATATCAACGCGACGACGTTGCCCACCTGACAAGGTTCCGTATGTCTGATTGAGAAAAGCATCGATCCCCGTCAAACGAATCAATTTCGCCATCCAATCCTTATCACGGTTACGGTAAAGTGCCGAACGACTCCTCAAATTATCCAAAACAGTCAATTCAGCATCCAAGACACTTTCTTGAAAGACCATTCCAATTTTCAAATCTGGCGCTAATTCAATTTCACCACATGTCGGTGCCAAAAGCCCCGTCAACATCCGCATTGTCGTAGATTTTCCAGCACCATTTGTGCCAATATAGGCTAATAACATTCCCTCTTCAACTTCCAAATTTAAATGGTCAATTACCAGCTGATCACCAAATGTTTTCGTAAGATTCTTCGTTCTAATCAACATAACCTTTCCCTCCCTTTTGCAGCCATTATAGCAAAAAATCCCCAACAAAAGAGCCATCTTACGGTAAGCGGTAAAAAATAGCAACTAAGCGGTAAAAAAAGAGCCTTAACGGCTCTGTAAATTTATTGAACAGCTGTCACAACAACGTAGCGATTTGGGTCGTTACCTTCTGAATAACTATCCACACCATCAATGCTTGTGATTGTTTTGTGAACAATTTTTCGCTCGCTATTGCTCATTGGGTCCATGACATAATCTTTACCAGTTTCGAGAACACGATTGGCTGCTTTGCGAGTAAATTCAATCAATGTCTCTGTGCGGTGTTCCACATAATCATGAACATTCAAAATGACAGAAAAATTCTTTGAATAACGGTCATGTAAGAAATTTTGTGAAAGTAATTGAAGAGATTTCAAAACTTTTCCGTGATAACCAATGACACGACCAGCTTCTGGTGTTTCAATTTGCAAATTGATTTGACGGCGATTGTGGCTAGTTTCAACCGTTGCATCAATGTCCATTTCATAGATGATTTTTTTGACATATTCTGCAACTTCTTCCGTAGCTTTTTCGATGTCTTTACTCAATTCACGTTGAGCTGGAAATTCACTAGCAACAAATTCTTCAAAAGATTGCTCAGTTTTAGTCACTTCTGGGCTTTCGTCAACCTGAACATCTTCTTCAACTGGTTCTTCAGCCTTTTCAAGCGCTTCTAAAACCTCTGTATGCCCAGCTTCTTCAAGAATGGTTTGTGTTTTTTTCTTGTGCATGACAATATCTTCTTTAACTGAATCGTCAATGACTTCGCCACGCTCTTCCATTTTCTTAATAATGCTGGCAACTTTTCGAAGTTCCATTGTATCTTCAAATTTTGATGACACAGGTTCATTTTTTTGATTAACTTCCTCTGGCACACCCTTAACCACTTTTTGGTTAGCTCGGTGAGCCGTCACTTCATTAATCCCTTCGATATCAACCTGAGCAGGCTTTTTACCAAAACCTAAGAACCCTTTTTTTTCACGAGAAACCACTTTAATGTGGGCTTTAAGGCGTGACAAATGCAACTCTTTCAAGCCTTTTTCAATAGCATCTTCAACAGTTCTACCTGTGAATATTACCATACTTTCTTCCTCTTACTTTCTTCTCTTTTGCGCTTTCTTCTTAGCACGACGAATCTTAGCCGCACGTTCTTTTTCAGCTTGTTCCTCTTCCAATCGTTTGGCAATGATTTTGAAAGGATTATTCAACAAAAGAATTTGGAATACCTGAAAAGCATAAGAAACTGACCAATAAAGCACAACTCCTGAAGCCAATCTGAAACTCATAAAGAAAATCATAATTGGCATCACATAAGTCATCACCGTCATGGCAATATTTTTCTCACGCGCTGCTTTGTTTGTTAACCAAGATGAAAGGAATGTGAACAAAGCGGCTAAAACAGGCAAAATAAAATATGGGTCTGGTTTTGATAATTCAATCCATAAAAATGTACCTGTTTTCAAAAAGGCAACACGTGTTAAGGCTTGATACAAAGCCATCAAAATCGGCAATTGAACGACTAGTGGGAGCATCGTCGCATATGGATTAACACCGTATTCCTTGTAAAGCGCTTGGCTTTCCTCTGTCAACTTCATGCGGCTGTCTGTATCACGACCAGGATACTTTTCTTGCAACTTTTTAAGCTCTGGCTGCAAGTCTTGCATTTTTTGCCCTGATTTGATTTGCATATTGTAAAGCGGCATCATGATTGCTCGAATGATAATGGTAAAGAGAACAATCCCAACTCCGATTCGACCATTAATCGATAGCCACTGAATAGCTTTGGCAAAGAAATAAACAATTTGATCCCAGCCATTAGTTGATGAAGCGGTTACTTCGCTGCGACCACAAGCAGCCAAAAGTATTAAAGTAAGACTACTTAATCCTAATAATTTAATCTTTCTTTTCACTATTTAGACCTTCCTGATATAAATTGGCAAGTTTTAAAACATGGAGTAAATTTTTCTTCACTTCATGATAATCAAGTTCCTCGACACCTTTACGAGCAATGATAACAAAATCATGATGTCGTAAATTTGGTGACAATTCCATGACAACATGTCGAATTTTTCGCTTGATGCTATTTCGGGTAACAGCATTACCAAGTTTTTTGCTTACAGAAAGCCCTACACGATAGTGGCCTTGATTTTTTTCTAATTGATAGACGACAAATTTTCGATTGGCAACACTTGTTCCCTTGCTAAAAATTGCCTGAAAATCTTTGTCACTTTTGACACGATAGGTTTTCTTCAACGTACGACTCCATTCTAAATTATTTTTATTATACCATAAAAATTTAAAAAGCCCTAACCTCTAAGGATTTTGGGCTTAATATCTTTAAATATTTTATTGGAAAATGCTTTAGGAAGTAGAAAAAATTGTTAATGAGTCGCTTTTAGACTGTTTTTGGCTTCTTTAATTTGCCATTTGACTTGGTCAAATCCAGTCCCACCAAGAGAATGGCGACGCTCAACAGCGGTGTGTGAGTTAAGAGTTTCATAAATGTCCTCATCAATCAAATCAGAAATTTCTTGGTAACGTTCAAACGGCACGTCTTGCAAATAATAGCCAGCTTTAGTACATTCTAATACTAATTTACCAACGATTTCATGAGCTTGACGGAATGGAAGCCCTTTGCTTGCGAGATAATCAGCCAATTCAGTTGCATTTGAAAAATCTTTTTCAGTTGATTCAGCCATATGCTCTTTATTGACCGTCATGGTTTTAAGCATACCAGCCAAAATATCAATAGCCACCGTAATGGTTTCAACCGTATCAAACATGCCTTCTTTATCTTCTTGCAAATCTTTATTGTAAGCCAAAGGCAAAGATTTCATAACCGTCAAAAGCCCAAAAAGATTACCGTAAACACGACCAGATTTTCCGCGAATCAATTCTGCCATATCAGGATTTTTCTTTTGCGGCATGATTGATGAACCTGTTGAGAACGTGTCTGAAAGCGTCACAAACTTAAATTCATTTGAACACCAGCTGATGATTTCTTCACAAATACGGCTCATATGCATCATCAAAATAGAACTATTTGCCAAAAATTCCAAGATAAAATCACGGTCAGACACTGCATCAAGGGAATTGCTGTAAGGTTTGGCAAAGCCCATAAGCTCCGCTGTCATCTCACGGTCAATTGGAAAAGTTGTTCCAGCAAGAGCAGCCGCACCAAGCGGTGATATATCCGTATGTTTCACATTAAATTCAAAACGTTCACTATCACGCGTAAACATATTATAATACGCCATTAAGTGATGCCCAAATGAAATCGGCTGTGCGTGTTGCAAATGCGTATAACCTGGCATGATAGTATAGACATGCTCATCAGCCAAGTCCACCAACGTTTGACGCAAATTGCCAAGCTTTTCAATCACTTCATCAAGCTTAGCTTTTAAGTACAAGTGCATATCAGTTGCCACTTGGTCATTACGTGAACGCGCCGTATGCAATTTTCCAGCCACAGGACCGATTTTAGCAGTCAAGAGACTTTCCATATTCATGTGAATATCTTCGTTTGACACGTCAAATTCAATTTTTCCAGCCTTGTATTCTGCAAGCAATTCTTCAAGACCTTCTTTGATTTGCGAAGCCTCGTCTTTTGCAATAATGCCTGTTTCACCAAGCATGGTCACATGAGCAATTGAGCCTTTCAAATCAAATTCTGCCATTTTTTGGTCAAAAGAAATCGATGCTCCAAATTCTTCAACCCATTTTTCAAGACCAGCTTCAAAACGCCCGCCCCATAATTTATGATTTTCTGTTGACATAACAATGATACAATGAACCACCAAAACACGTGGCGTTCAAAGCCTTTCTCTTTTCTTATCTGTTTAATTAATAAATAAGTCCAAGGAGCGACCTAGGACTTATAGGGTGTTGCCTCACGGGGCGTTGGTCTTAAATGATTCTCACAGGATATCATTATTTAAGCTCGATGCCACTCTCTGTTGACATTAACGAGATAGGTAAGTTATAAGAAAAGAGTCTCAGATGGGGCTCCCTGTCCCCTTTTATCTGAAGCTAAGGGATAATTTTGTTGTAACTCTTCGTCATTTTCGCCTTGATATACTCTAGTATTATCTACGGCTCAATTCCTTGATTGACATCAAAATTATCACCTTAGAAACCACCTTTTCTTCCTTGATTAGCCTTGAAAATTTCTCGCCAATTCTTTTCTTACTTATTAAGATTTTTATCTACGGCTCAATTCCTTGATTGATATCAAAGTTACGCCTTAGAAACTATTTTATTTGTTTTTCTGTTAATTATTTATTGTTTACTTGTGAGTTAACTTGGGTTGGTAGTCCCCAAAGTTTGATGAAGCCTACGGCTGCGTCTTGGTCAAAGCTGTCAGCTGATGTGTAAGTTGCCAAGTTTTCGTCGTAAAGTGAGTTTGGTGATTTACGAGCCACAACTTGAGCATGACCTTTGTAAAGTTTCACTTTAGCAGTACCGTTAACCACTTTTTGTGTTTCTTTGATGTAAGCAATGATAGATTCTGTCGCAGGGCTAAACCACAAAGCATTGTAGATAAGGTTTGACAATTCATTTTCAAGAATTGGTTTGAAATGAGAAACTTCACGTACCAATGTGATGTCTTCGATTTCTTTGTGAGCTGTCAAAAGTGTGATAGCACCTGGGCATTCGTAAATTTCACGTGATTTGATACCAACCAAACGGTTTTCAACGTGGTCAATACGTCCAACACCATGTTTACCAGCGATTGTGTTTAATTTTTGGATAAGGTCTGCCAATTTTAGCTCTTCGCCGTTAAGTGCAACTGGTTTTCCTTCTTTAAATTCAATATCGACAAATTCTGGTGTATCTGGAGCTTCTTCTGGAGAAGTTGTGATACCAAAAGCATCCTCTGGTGCTTGATTCCATGGATTTTCAAGGACACCACATTCATTAGCACGACCCCAAAGGTTTTGGTCAACTGAATATGGATTGTCAAGGTCAGCAGGAACTGGTACACCGTTTGCTTTAGCGTATTCAATTTCTTCTTCACGAGACCATTTCCATTCACGAACTGGAGCAATAACTTTCAAGTTTGGATCAAGCGCAGCGATTGCCACTTCAAAACGAACTTGGTCATTACCTTTACCAGTACATCCGTGAGCAATAGTAGTCGCACCAGTTTTATGAGCAATTTCAACCAATTTTTTAGAAATGACTGGACGGCTAAGTGCTGATACCAATGGGTATTTTTGTTCGTAGTAAGCGTGAGCTTGAAGTGCTGGAAGTACATATTCTTCAGCAAATTCATCTTTAACGTCAAGGACGTAAGATTCAACCGCACCGACTTTAAGAGCTTTATCATGAATAAAATCGAGGTCTTTACCTTCGCCGACGTCCATACAAACAGCAACAACATCATAATCTTTCATGAGCCAAGTAATGGCAACTGAAGTATCAAGACCACCTGAGTAAGCAAGGATAACTTTTTCTTTTGACATAGGAATACTCTCTTTTCTTATTTTTGTGTTTTTATCAACTTTATGTGTATAATTATACATATCAAAAACAATCCTGTCAACACTTTTTTTGAATATTTTTTCAAAAAAAGCGAAATTTTTACGATTTTATAACAAATATACAGTATATATACAGAAAACAAGCGATTTTATGCAAAAACAATCTCCTCAGTATAGCCTACTGGGGAGAAGTTTTTCACCTATTATTATAATATTTTTTCAAAACGTTCGGTGTAGAACAAAGCTACTGTCATGATAATCGTACAGATGAATAGGCAAAGGGCTGCTACTGTCCATGAACCAAAGAGGTCAAAGCTATAACCAAACAGTGTTGGTCCAAAGGCTGCTAGGAAGTAACCTCCTGATTGTACCATACCAGATAATTGAGCGGTTTGGCTTGGTGTATGAGATTTCATTGAGAAAGCGACAAGCAGATATGGGAAAAGGGCGCTAACAGCAATTCCGATTAAAACATTAACAAGCAACCAATAGACAAAGTTGCTTGATTGGAATAACAGCATACCAGTTCCGATGATACCACAAGCAGAGACAATCGCTAACATGATTTTACGATTCTTAGCCGATAAATTAGTGGCTAAAGTTGGAATTGTCAATGAAAATGGCAAACTAATCAATGAATAAATAGAAGCCAAGATACCTGCTGCTTCGCTTGATACACCAGCTTGACTTGCCATTGTTGGTAACCAAGTCATTCCTGTGTAAAAAAGAAGAGATTGCAAACCACCAAAAACAAGCAATGCCAGCGCACGCTTATTTTTCCAAAGCGAGCCAACGTGTGCTTCTTCATCCTTTTCAGTCACATGATTGTGGAATGTATTTGGAAACCAGACCACCAAAGCAAGCAAAATCAAGAAACTAAGAAGTAAAATCAACCCTTTCCATGATGTCATCTTGACAATTGGCACAGCCACAGATGAAGCTACCGAAGAAGCTAAGCCCATAGCTGTCGTATAAACAGTTGTCAAAAGCCCAATACGCAACGGTTGATTAGCCAAAATAACGCTTGGTAGTAAAACGTTCATCATGGCAATACTAACTCCAATAATCATAGTACCGAGATAAAGACTTGGTAAATTAATCACGCGCATACTTGAGCCGATAAACATGGCAATCAAAACCATGGTGAATAATTTTTCAAGCCCAAATTTATCTGCCAAGCGCGGTGCCAAAGACGAACAAAAAGCAAACATAATCAACGGAATACTCGTTAGAATCCCTAGTGAATTGACCGAAACGCCCAAACCGTCCGCAACATAGCTCAAAACCGTTGGTATCGTTGTAAATGGAATCCGCAAAACAGCTCCCACTAAGATGATACCAGGAACAAAAAAGCTCGAATAATCTTTTTTCATGTAACCCCTCTTAACTTAGAAATAAACAAATTCTATGCCTATTATAACAAGAACGACACACGTTTAGAATAGACATTATCAAAGAAAACGTTTTTTACAACAAATTTAAATATTTCTCAAAATTCATTATTTTAAGCAAAAAGGGAGTGGGACAGAAATCGGTAATTTCGAAGAAATTCGATTTCGTCGTCCCACCCCCGCAAGGTTGAGTAGGGTTGTAAAAGCTGATTTATCAGCGCATTAGAATCCACTCAACTACTGCGTCTTGCAAATAATAACTATATAAACAAAGAAGCTGGGTACTTTTGACCCAGACTCTTTTATTCTATTATTTCAAGCTGTTAAGCATATTTTCGATGTGTTCAATTGATTTTTCACGACCAAGAAGGTAGATAGTATCTGGAAGTTCTGGACCGTGCATTTCACCTGAAACAGCGATACGAATTGGCATAAAGAGGTTTTTACCTTTGATACCAGTTTCTTTTTGAACAGCTTTGATTTGTGGGAAGATATTTTCTGATTTGAAATCTTCGTCACTCATTGCTTCAAGTTTAGCTTTGAAAACTTCAAGAACTGTTGGAACGGTTTCACCAGCCATGAATTCTTTTTCAGCATCTGTCAATTCTGGGAAATCTTCGAAGAACAAGTCAGTCAATGGAATGATTTCGTCAACAGATTTCATTTGTGGTTTATAAAGTTCAACCAATTTTTCAGCTTTGTCAGTCAAACGACCAGCTTCTTCCAAGAATGGTTTAGCCATTGCAAAGACTGTATCAAAATCAGCATTCTTGATGTATTCGTTACTCATCCAGTCCATTTTCTTTTGGTCAAAGGCAGCTGGAGATTTGCTCAAACGATTTTCATCAAAGAGTTTGATTAATTCTTCACGTGAGAAGATTTCGTCTTCACCACCTGGGTTCCAACCAAGAAGAGCGATAAAGTTAAAGACTGCTTCTGGCATGTAACCTTTTTTACGATAGTCTTCGATAAATTGAAGGGTATTTGTGTCACGTTTTGACAATTTTTTACCAGTTTCAGAGTTGATAATCAATGTCATGTGACCGAATTCTGGTGCTTCCCAACCAAGTGCTTCGTAAACCATCAATTGTTTTGGTGTGTTTGCAATATGGTCATCCCCACGGATAACATGAGAAATTTCCATCAAATGGTCATCAATAACAACGGCGAAGTTGTATGTTGGGTAACCATCTTTTTTCTGGATAACCCAGTCACCACCGATGTTGCCACCTTCAAATTCGATGTCGCCTTTAACGATATCATGCCATTTGTAAATGCCTGATTCGTTAACAGCCAAACGAACAGTTGGAACGATTCCTTTAGCTTCACGTTCTGCGATATAAGCAGCTTTTTCGTCTTCTGACATACCAAGGAATTCGTTGATATAACGAGGTGTTTCACCAGCAGATTCTTGGCGTTCACGTTCTGCAGCTAATTCTTCTTCAGTAACGTATGATTTGTAAGCTTTACCTTCTGCCAACAATTGGTCAATGTATTTTTGGTAAATGTCCAAACGTTCTGATTGGCGATATTTTTCATGAGTTTGTGGGCTTTCATCCCAATCCATTCCCAACCATTTAAGGTTTTCCAATTGTGAACGTTCACCGTCTTCGACATGACGTTTACGGTCAGTATCTTCGATACGGATAACAAAATCACCACCATGGTGACGAGCATAAAGATAATTAAAGAGCGCAGTACGCGCATTTCCGATGTGTAAAAGTCCTGTTGGACTTGGTGCATAACGCACGCGAATTTTCTTAGGCATTTTCGTCTCCTGTTGAATTTCAATCATTTCTATTATAGCACAATATTTATCCTTGGAACAAAAAATCAGCTGAAAACAGCTGATTTCCTACGTATCTTTCAATATTTGATTTCCAGCAAGTTTTGATTTCTTGTTGTTAACCCAAAACGATCTATTTTCAGACCATTACTTTCCAACTCTATAATCAGCTTGAGGCAGAGCTACTTGATGATTCGATTGCTTTGACGTAGTCGATAGCAATCACTAGCGAAATCACTAAATCAGCAAGACTGTCATCGTAAATATCAACATGGTAAGTCGAGGCTATCTTGAACCATTCTTGATGAATACCTGCCACTTCACGCCCTTGGTCAAGCAGACTAAAATTCATATTCCAAATGTCTCCAGCCACTTCCAAACCAAAATCAGAAATATCATATTTAGCTTTAAGCAATGAAAAACGTTGTTGAATCGTAATCTGTTTACCGTCCACAAAAGTCACCGTAAACCGTTGAAAAGGAAAGCTAAAATGATGTTTGATATGACTAACAAACTGCCCTTGACTATCAGAAATCGTGAATTCCTTTAAAAACTTAAAAAATGACCCTTGAACGTGATAGGCAAGTTGACCAGTTTCATCTTTAATATCAAATTTGCCAGCTAATGACCAAAGTTTTTGTTTAATCTCAAAACTTCTCATCTTTGCACCTCGACATCCTTAATTAATTTGTACCAGACACTTAATACAAAGATTATAGTACTTCCTTGAAAATCTGTCAACGAAAAGTCTAAATAGCACAACTCATTTATTTGATTTCCCGCATACGTCCTGTATCCACATCATAAACAGCCCCTGAAATCACAACATCATCTGGAATTAAAGGTGAATTTCGCAAAATAGCAATGTCCTCACGCACACTTTCTTCCACATCAGAAAACGGTAAAAAATCTTTATCATGGACATCAACACCCAAATCACACTCTAACTGCGCTGCAAAAGCTTCATTTGTAAAACTTTGTGCCCCACAATCTGTGTGATGAAGAACTACAATTTCACGTGTCCCCAATTGTTGCTGAGAAATCACCAAAGAACGGATAATATCATCAGTCACACGACCGCCAGCATTTCGCAAAATATGAGCATCACCAAGCGCTAACCCCAAAGCCTGTGCCACATGTAAACGAGAATCCATACAAGTCACAATAGCAACATGCGTTTTGGGCTTCTGTGGCAAATGCTCTGTACCATGCAAATCAGCATAAGCTTGGTTAGTTTTCAAAAAATTTTCAAAATAAGACATCAAAAGTCCTCCTTGACTACGTGACTAATAAAGTTTTTCTTATATTATCATTTTTCATACCTCTTGTCGCCTAAAATGACTTTAAATGAGGAAATAAAAAAAGCGGAAATACTCTCCCACTTTTTACGCAAAAACTTTTTTGAGGACTTCGCCCACAGTTGTCACACCAATGACTTGAATATTGTCTGGAATATCAATACCTGACAGTGAGTTTTTAGGAGCATAAACTTTGGTAAAACCAAGTTTTGCCGCTTCGTTGATACGTTGCTCAATACGTGTCACACGACGAATTTCGCCTGTCAAACCAATTTCACCGATGAAGGCTTCCTGTGGATTTGTTGGCTTTTCTTTATAGCTTGACGCAATGGCTACCGCTACTGCCAAATCAATCGCTGGCTCATCAAGTTTAACACCACCAGCCGATTTCAAATAAGCATCTTGATTTTGCAATAAAAGTCCACAACGTTTTTCAAGCACCGCCATAATAAGGCTAACACGGTTAAAATCCAGTCCTGTCGTGGTGCGTTTGGCATTTCCAAAGACTGTCGGCGTTACCAAAGCTTGGACTTCTGCCAAAATTGGACGGCTACCTTCCATGGTAACCACGATAGCTGACCCCGTTGCACCGTCCAAACGTTCTTCTAAGAAAACTTGGCTCGGATTAAGCACTTCAACAAGACCACCAGATTGCATTTCAAAAATGCCGATTTCGTTAGTTGAACCAAAACGATTTTTCACAGCACGTAAAATACGGAAGGTGTGATGACGTTCCCCTTCAAAATAAAGCACCGTATCCACCATATGCTCAAGCATGCGCGGTCCTGCAAGCTGCCCTTCCTTAGTCACGTGACCAACGATAAAGGTTGCAATATTATTTGTCTTAGCCAGTTGCATCAACTCTGCAGTCACTTCACGTACTTGTGATACCGACCCTTGAACCCCAGAAATATCAGGGCTCATAATTGTCTGAATCGAGTCAATAATCAAGAAATCAGGTTGAATTTGCTCAATCTGTGCGCGAATGGCTTGCATATTCGTTTCAGCATAAAGGTAAAATTCATTGTCAATGTCGCCGAGACGCTCACTACGTAGTTTAATCTGCTCTGCTGATTCTTCCCCAGAAACGTAAAGAACCGTTCCCTTATCTGCAAGTTGAATAGATACCTGCAAAAGAAGCGTTGATTTTCCGATACCTGGGTCACCACCGATAAGCACCAAACTACCTGGCACCACACCGCCACCAAGCACGCGGTTAAATTCATCCATGCCAGTCTTCGTGCGTGAATAATGAATCGAGCTAACATCCTTTAACTTAGTCGGTTTACTCTTTTCGCCCGTCAAACTAACACGCGCATTTTTGACTTCTTGCACCTCAACTTCTTCAACAAAAGACGTCCAAGACGAACAATTCGGACAACGTCCCAAATATTTCGGAGAATGATAGCCACACTCCTGACAAATAAATGTTGTTTTTTTCTTAGCGATAGCCCATTACCTCCTTAATATTCTTACCTTAAACCTTATTTTCCTGTTGAACCGAAGCCACCTGTACGCACGCCGTCTGCTTCGTCACCATCAGCAACCAAGAAAGGCATGAAAACACCTTGAACAATGCGTTCGCCAGCTTCGACCACAACAGTCTCATTAGTGATATTTTTCATTTGTGCAAAAATGTGACCTTCATTAGCAGGATTGCCATAATAATCACCGTCAATGACACCTACCGAATTAATCAAAACCAAGCCTTTTTTACGCGGATTTGAAGAACGGTCAAAAAGATAAAGCACCTCACCAGCTTGCATGTAAGCTTTGACACCAGTTGACACTAATTTAATCTCACCAGCTGCAATTTCTGTTGTTTCCGCAGCTTTCAAATCATAGCCTGCAGCGTGTGCTGTTTCTCGCTTTGGTAGCAATGCCTCATCAGTAAATTGTGAAACCAATTCAAATCCTCTAATTTTGTTCATTTTGTCTCCTTTTTCTGTATTAAATCATCTTCATATTATAACATAAAAGCTATTCATCAAAAAAACTTTCCTTGCTTGGAAACAAAGAAAGTTTACTTATTACTATTTTTCCTTACACTATTTAATTCCGTAAATGATAGGGCAAAAAAACTAAAGTAAAGGACGAATTTTGGGAAGTAGCAATAAAGTATATATGAATAATATTACACCGCTAAAAATAAAAATTATCCCACCGCTACTCATATTTTGAAAAACATAAGTAAAGATAAGTGTTCCAATAGGCATAATTGAGGTATTAGCAGCAAAAAGCGTTCCCATTACTCTCCCTAAAAACTTTGTTGGTATGATAGTTTGAAGATAAGCTTGTACGATGATATTTAAAACAACAAGAGATAATGCAACAATACCTACGGAAAGACTGCCAAAAGCTGAAATCATCTGTTGTGATTTAAAAATTGTAAAGACTCCTCCTAAAACAATGATTTGTAAATCTAAAATCAATAAAGGGATAGCGATACTTAGAAAGAGAACTCGCCTTTCCTTTTTTCTATCTGGTAATAAAGATAAACTAATACTCCCAACAAGCATTCCAACAGCTGATGCCGTTTCTAACAAACCAACTGTCGTATTCCCAAAATGGAATTGTTGTTTAATGATGAACGGAACACCTATGACAAGAGAGGTATAAAAGAAATTTAAAATGATACTAAAAAGAATAATATAAACAATAATATTATTTTCCTTAATAAACGCAAAGCTTTCTTTAAAATTTTCAAGCTGATTTTTAATCCCTAGTTCTGTTTGATTTATTTGCTTTCCACTACTTGCTTCATAGTGAAAAGTCATGCTAACTACCACTGTACTAGCTAATAAATTCGCTATTATTCCTACCAAAATGAATCCTGAAAAGCCTACCCAACTATAAAGAACAACACCTATAGCTGGAGAAAGCACCGTTGATATAGCAATAGCTGTTTGAGTAATCGAACTTAGTTTTTGAATTTTTTGTTCATTAACAAGTTCGTGTACCGAGGCAGAATAACAAGTATCGCTAATATTGACTGTTATCGCATTTATCGTGACAAAAACAAGGGTAGGCAAAATGATAGACTTCCCAGAGAATACGGATAAGCTTAACAAGAAAATAATTAAAGCTACCACTCTTATTAAAATATTTGCTAATAAAATTTTCTTATGTTGAAACCTATCAACTAAATTTCCAATAGGAATTAAGAAAACTAAGCTTACTAACGGAGAAATAATCATATTTATTCCGAAACTCATAGCTGAATGTGTCTGATCAAGTAACATCAATCCTAATCCCAAACTAAAACTTTTACTACTCAAGGAACTAATGAAATCACTAATAAAAGACTTTAAAATCTGAATATTAGAATCATTATCTGAAATCATATCCATAGCTATTTTCATTCCCCTTCAATCTCAACTTTTATTTACCCCCTATTTTATCACGGTTTAACATAGTTTTGAAATATAAATATATACTTTTCCAAAAAATCTCATTTTTGCTTTCAAAAAATTTTATTGCCAACAAAAAAGCAGGACTAGCTTGAAACTAATTCTGCTTTTCTTGTATTAAATTTCTTTTCCTTCGAAGGTAAAGCGGATGTGTGGGAATTCTTTTTCGCCGTCTTTTCCGACCATAAATTCTTTGGCTTCTTTTTTGATTTGGGTGAAGTCAATGCCCTGTATTTTAGCGGCAAAAACACAGCCACAATAACATTGACGATAGATGTCATATTCCTCGCACATTTCTACTGAACGGCGGTAACCATTATTTTTCTTGAAATCGCTTGGTAGGTACTTGGTTGCATACACTTTTTGGACTTCGATTCCCACGCTATTAATAACCTGTGAATTTTTGTGCGGACTAATGGTCAAGGCACTGGCAAAATAATCAAAGCCAAGCTCAACAGCCATTTTTGCTGCCTTATCTAAACGGTAATCAAAGCAAACACGGCAACGCTCGCCACCCTCAGGTTCCTCCTCAAAACCATGAACTTTTTGAAAATACTCCGACGGGTCGTAAGGTGCTTCAATAAATTGAACGTTATTGCCTGTTTTTTCATTAAAATCCGATACAAATTTTTGAACGACATAAGCTCTACGGTAATATTCTTCCTTGGGATGAATGTTTGAGTTGGCAAAATAAACCGTCAAATCAGCATATTGCGTCAAATATTCCAAAGTATAAGTTGAACAAGGTGCGCAGCAAACATGAACAAGAATACGTGGTCGAATCTCTTCTTGTATCCACCGTTTTGCCATTTGTTGCATGACACGGTCATAGTTGATTTTCTGATTGGGATTCATTTTGGATAAAATCTCTTCTAAATCAATCACAACTTATTTCTTCCTTTCCTAGTAACGTCATTTCATTATACCACAAGTTATTTTTCAAAAACATCATCTAAACACCTTGAAATTTCCCCTTATCATAAATAATTCCCCAATTACCTTTCCAATAAAAAAGACAAACAAGGGGCTCTTGTGATATAATGGGAAATGAAATCTTGCTCGTTTGAGAGAGGAGAAAAAATGACAAGACAAAAAGTTGCTGTCTTAGGGCCTGGTTCATGGGGAACGGCTCTTGCGCAAGTATTAAATGACAACGGACATGACGTTTGTCTTTGGGGAAATATCCCAGATCAAATTGAAGAATTAAATACAAAACACACAAACACTCGCTACTTTAAAGATATTACAATCTCTGAAAATATCAAAGCGACACTCGATTTAAAAGAAGCGCTAACAGACGTTGATGCTATTTTATTTGTTGTGCCGACCAAGGTAACACGCTTGGTCGCAAAACAAGTAGCTGAAACACTTGACCACAAAGCTGTTATCATGCATGCTTCTAAAGGACTTGAACCTGGCACACACGAACGTCTTTCTACTATTTTAGAAGAAGAAATTCCTGCTGAATTGCGTTCTGAAATCGTTGTTGTCTCTGGACCAAGCCACGCTGAGGAAACAATTGTTCGTGATATTACATTGATTACAGCTGCTTCAAAAGACCACGAAGCTGCTAAATATGTTCAAGAACTCTTTAGCAACAATTATTTCCGACTTTACACTAATACTGATGTTGTCGGTGTTGAAACAGCTGGTGCTCTTAAAAATATCATTGCTGTTGGTGCTGGTGCCCTCCACGGTCTTGGATACGGTGATAATGCCAAGGCGGCTGTTATCACACGTGGACTTGCTGAAATCACTCGTCTTGGGGTTAAAATGGGAGCTAATCCACTAACTTATAGCGGACTTTCTGGGGTCGGTGACCTTATCGTGACAGGAACATCTGTTCATTCTCGTAACTGGCGAGCTGGCGATGCACTTGGACGTGGTGAAAAACTCGAAGATATCGAAAAAAATATGGGTATGGTTATTGAGGGTATTTCAACCACTAAAGTTGCTTATGAACTTGCTAAAGAATTAGATGTTTACATGCCAATCACTAGCGCTATCTACAAAGTCATCTATGAAGGTGGCGACGTCCGTGAAAGTATCTTAGGTATGATGTCAAATGATTTCCGTTCTGAAAATGAATGGCACTAATATTAGATTATAGTATAATTTAGTCCAGTATAGTTAATTTATGAAAAGGAGTTCTCATATGAGAAAAGTTAGAAAAGCCGTCATTCCCGCTGCTGGTCTTGGAACACGCTTCTTGCCAGCCACTAAAGCACTCGCTAAAGAGATGCTTCCAATTGTTGATAAACCAACCATTCAATTTATCGTCGAAGAAGCCTTGAAATCAGGTATCGAAGACATTTTGGTTGTTACTGGGAAATCAAAACGTTCAATCGAAGACCACTTCGATTCAAATTTTGAATTAGAATACAATTTGGAACATAAAGGGAAAACTGATCTTCTTAAACTTGTGAATGATACAACAGCTATCAATCTTCACTTTATCCGCCAAAGTCATCCACGCGGATTGGGTGATGCTGTTCTACAAGCTAAAGCTTTTGTTGGTAATGAACCTTTCGTTGTTATGCTTGGTGACGACCTTATGGACATCAATAATGACAATGCTGTGCCATTAACAAAACAACTGATCAACGACTACGAAACCACACACGCATCAACTATCGCTGTTATGCCTGTACCACACGAAGAAGTATCATCTTACGGTGTTATTGCTCCTCAAGGCGAAGGCATTGACGGACTTTATAGCGTTGAAACATTTGTTGAAAAACCTGCACCTGAAGATGCACCTAGCGATCTTGCAATCATCGGTCGTTATCTTCTTACTCCAGAAATCTTCAATATCCTTGAAACACAAGAACCTGGAGCTGGTAATGAAATTCAATTGACAGATGCTATTGATACCCTCAATAAAACACAACGTGTTTTTGCACGCCAATTTAACGGTGACCGCTATGATGTCGGTGACAAATTTGGCTTCATGAAAACTTCTATTGACTATGCCCTTCAACATCCTCAAATCAAAGATAGCATGAAACAATATCTTATCGATTTAGGTAAAGAATTAGAAGCTGATTCAAAAAAAGAAGAAACTAAATAAATGCTTATAAAATAAATCCCTTAGAAAATTTCTAAGGGATTTATTTTTATCTTAACGCAGCTAAAATCAAAATAAGATTTAAAATAATATACGCACCTGCTGCAAGCCAACGTTGCCAAGATTTAAACATATCTTTTTCTACAAGTGTTGGCAAGAAGATAGCACATAATATACCACCAACAAGACCGCCAATATGTCCGATAATCCCGACACCTGGGGTGAATAAATTAAAAAGTAAATTAATCAAAATCAACAACTGGTAATTGCGCCCCAATTCTTTCAAAAAAGGATTTCTACCAAAATAGCCAACTACCATAATAGCTGCAAAGACACCAAATAGCGATGTTGAAGCACCTGCCGCAATCACATTTGGCGTAAAGAAAAGGGTAAAGACATTTCCAACCACTCCTGATAACACATAAAGCGCCAAAAATTTATGATGCCCCCAAATCTGCTCTGCAATTTGCCCAACAAAATAAAGCGTTAAGGCATTGAAGAAAAAATGTTCCCAACCAATATGCACAAAAATCGGTGTCACTAAGCGCCACAATTGTGTCGGAACTAGGCTAACATAAGCACCATACATGCCACCAAAATTAAGAATCGCTTGCCAAGAGGTCGCATTGCCAAAATAAATAATCTGCATAGCCAAAAAAACGAGTGTTGTTAAAACCAATAAAAATATCGTTATTGGACTTCTTTTAATTTCATTTTTCATCTACAAAAAACCTCCTTCACAGCTATATCATGACAATCTGCCTGAAATTTTACTTTCTGAAACTCATAAATCGTACTAACGGTATGCCCATCATAATCAGCTAAATAACGGTCATAGTACCCGCCGCCATATCCGATACGAAAGCCAACTGAATTGAATCCTACGCCTGGAACATGAATGACATCAATTTGCGATTTATCCACAGCATTAGCTACCACTGGATCCCACAAACCAAAGCTTGTTTTCACCAAATTATCCTTATCGTAAGGGCAAAAAATCATTTTTCCTTTGGAATAAGTCTTGGGAACAAGAATTTTTTTCCCATCTTTTTGGGCTTGATTGATTAACAATTGCGTATCGTATTCAAAATCAAAAGCTAAATACGTTGCGATTGTTTGCGCATTTTGATAAGCTGCTGACGCGACTAAATCTTCTAACAAATCCCTATCTTTAGCGGTTTTCTCCACCTTGTCATGCTCTTTTAACTGAGTCAGAATAGCTGCTCTTAACTGTGATTTTTCCATGCTATTATGATAACACAAAACTAGTTTTTTACTTAGTAAAAATCTTAAAATTTACTTTAAGGTTTCTTTAAGGTTTCTCCGATATACTATAACCATCCTAAATAGCGGTTCTCCCAAACCGCTGGGAATTGGCTCTTTTGGAGTTGTTCCCTTTTCATAAATCTCCTGGACATGATTTCTCAATCATGTCCTTCCCTTTTTAAGCCGCTAACTCCCAATAGCGGCTTTTTTGTTACCTAAAAAAGAACTTGAGTTTTGATTCTCCAAGTTCTTTTAGTTATAACTACTTCGCTTTTTCTTTGAGAAAAGCTGAAATCTCACTAACCGCAAATGGTAAAGCAGCTTCATTCGGGCTCATTTGTGGGTGATGAAGCGCATAAGGCGTATCAACGCCAAGCCAAAACATCACACCTGGAATTTTATTTAAGAGGTAACCAAAATCTTCTCCAGTCATCGCAGGTGGGCAATCAATCAAATTAACAGCCTCTCGATTTCGGAAGAACGCCATTAAATCTTGTGCCAATTCTGGATTATTTTCCACAGGCAAATAGCCACCTTGTTTCAAATTGACATCAACTTCCATACCGAAGCTAGCAGCAACACCTTTAGCAATTTCTGTTAAACGCTTTTGAATGTGCAAGCTCATATCTTGCGTTAATGTCCGAATAGTACCATGCAAGCGCGCCGTTTCAGCAATAACATTATTGGTAGTTCCAGCGTGGAAAGAACCAAAAGTCACTACGCCACCTTGAATTGGGTCAACATTACGGCTAACAATTGTCTGTACTTGTGTGACAAAATACGAAGCAGCCACCAAAGCATCATTTGCTTCATGTGGAAAAGCAGCATGACCTCCTTTTCCTTTAAACGTCACCAATACTTCACAAGTCCCTGCAAATAATGTTGAGGTATTGGTCGCAATATCACCAACCTTGAAATCAGGGCGAACATGAAGACCATAAAATTCATCTGGTTTCCAATCGCCAAAGGCATTATCTTGATACATGAGCATGCCACCAGCTTCATTTTCCTCTGCTGGTTGGAAAAGAAAGAGTACATTATTTTTTGGCTGCACTTGCACCAATTCATTAAGTAAACCAAGCGCAACGGTCATGTGCATATCATGACCACAAGCATGCATGCGTCCCTCGTGCTGGCTAGCAAACGGCAAACCAGTTTCTTCTACAATAGGCAAAGCGTCAATGTCTGTTCGCCAACCAATCGTCTTTTCAGGAGCCAAACCATTTAAAAAGACCAGAATCCCTGTTCGCCAAGTACGTTGCTCTACAAAACCTTTTCCAGCCGTAATTTCTGCAATACGCTCCAAAAGATAAGCTTGTGTTTTAAATTCTTCCAAACCAATTTCAGGAATCTGGTGCAAATCACGGCGGATATTAACTAAATCTAAAGTCATATTTTTTCCTTTATTTTTTAAAAGGGAGTGGAACAAATAAAATCTCCAGTGGAGATTTTATTCATGAGCCTAGAAATTAAAAAGCGAATCGGTAATTTCGAAGAAATTCGATTTCTCAGCAAGCCTTAATTTCTTGTTGCTGACCTAAAACAATTCACTGAACTGTTTTACTCCCACCCACTCAGCAGTGATTGATTGGCACTGAAGTGCCTAATCAATTGTGCATGGGAAACTCTAAGTTGACTAAAGTCAACAGAGTTTCTCCAAACTACTGCGCCTTGCTTACTACAACTACATAAGTAATGAAGCTGAGCATCTTTTATCTCAACTTCCTTTATTACAAATTACGCAAAGCGTCTTCGAGTGCTGTTTTTTGTTGTGTTTTGGCATCAATTTCTTTAATGACACGCGCTGGAACACCTGCTACAACAACATTTTCAGGGACATCTTTGGTAACAATAGCTCCCGCAGCAACAACAGAACCATTACCGACTTGAACCCCTTCGATAACGACCGCATTAGCACCGACAAGGACGTTGTCTCCGATACGAACTGGGTCAGCTGAAGCTGGTTCAATTACACCTGCAAGAACGGCACCTGCACCGATATGGCTATTTTTACCAACAATGGCACGACCACCAAGAACAGCACCCATGTCAATCATTGTTCCTGCACCGATTTCAGCACCGATATTAATCACAGCTCCCATCATAACAACCGCATTGTCTTCGATTGTCACTTGGTCACGAATGATAGCCCCTGGTTCGATACGAGCATTAATATGGCGTTTATCAAGCAATGGCACAGCTGAATTACGACCATCTTGTTCAACAACATAATCTTTATTTTCAGTCAAGTTTGCCAAAAGTGGCTCAATGTCTTTCCAATCACCAAAAAGCACATTGCCAAGCTTAATGACACTTTCTGGAACAGCTGTTGCTAATTCACCTTCAAATGTCACTTTAACATTTGTTTTTTTCTCAGCATTTCCGATAAATGCGATAATTTCTTGAGCAGTCATTTTTTGTGCAGTCATATTTAAGATACCTAGAGCGTTGAAGCGGCTCACAGAGCCTTTTCAAGCGAGAAAAAATAAAGCAGAACATCTACTACTAACCAGTTTTCCCTTTTAGCTCAGATACAGTTATTCAAAACTCCCCTTGCTAAACACTCAAATCCTTCTAATTCAAATTTTATTATATAATTTACTATTATAACAAATATTCAGAAAATTGGGAAAGAAATTCAAATAAAAAATCACTCAGCAAAATACCGAGTGATTGATTTATTATTGAATATCTAATTTCACAACAGCTGGTTCTGTTGTAAATGAAAAACTTGGTTCAACTTCGACTTCAATGTCACCGCTACCGTTAACACCAAAATATTCAACAGCACCCTCATAACTTCTGCCTTTTGAAATTGAATCAAAAGTGCTGTCGTTTGGATAAGTGTCCATTTTTTGTCCATTGACATAAAGTTCTAAGTCTGTTCCTAAAACGTAATCATCATTTGATAAATTTTTAACATTGTAAGTGACTTTAAGAACTCTTTCAGGGTTAGTATCGTCGAATTCGTTACGTTCATCAGTCCATTCTGCGCCAGTGATAGTAAATTCTGCTTCATCGTCAAAAGTGATAACATCACCAACTTTATAAGTAGCTTCTGTTTCTTCCGAACTTGCTTTACTTGATGAATCTGTTGTAGTAGTTTCACTTGTAGTTGTTGATTTCGAAGCTGTCTCTTTTGAATCATCACTACCACCCATATTAGCAAGCACTCCAATAACAACTAGTGCCGCTAACACGATAAACCATACACGTTTGTAAAATGGTTTCTTTTCAACATAAACTTTTCCATCTTCGACTTTGATTTTTTTAGCCATTTTTCGTATCTCCGTTTTCCTTAAAATTTCCACAACCATTATATATATATATGATTTTTGTCAATCGGTTTCAGAGAATTTTTTAAGGAAATTTTAAGGAATTTTTTCACACAAAAAAGCTCCCTTACGGAAGCTTTTTATCTATGTTAATGATGAATTAAAGACGTGCGTTCAATTCTGCTGACAAGTCTTCAAATCCTGGTTTACCAAGAAGAGCAAACATGTTTTTCTTGTATGCTTCTACACCTGGTTGGTTGAATGGGTTAACAGCGTTAAGGTAACCTGAAAGACCGATAGCCAACTCGAAGAAGTAGATTGTGTAACCAAGAGTGAATTCATCTTGTTGAGGAAGTGTCAAGAACATGTTAGGAACGCCACCGTCAGTGTGAGCAAGAAGAACACCATCAGTTGCTTTTTTGTTTACAAAATCAACATCTTTGCCTTGAAGGTATCCAAGACCGTCAAGGTCTTCTGACAATTCAGGGATAACAACGTTTTTACGTGGTTTGTCAATACGAACAACTGTTTCGAAGATGTTACGGTAACCTTCTTGGATGAATTGACCAAGTGAGTGAAGGTCAGTTGAGAAGTTAGCAGATGTTGGGTAGATACCTTTTTGGTGTTTACCTTCTGATTCACCAGCTAATTGTTTCCACCATTCACCGAAGTATTGAAGTGATGGTTCGTAGTTAGCCAAGATTTCAGTGATGTAACCTTTACGGTAAAGAATGTTACGAATAGCAGCGTATTGATAAGCGATGTTTTCTGAAATTTCAGCAGAAGTCAATTCTTGACGTGCAGCGTTAGCACCAGTCATAAGAGCTTCGATATCGATACCAGCGGCAGCGATTGGAAGAAGACCTACGGCAGTCAATACTGAGAAACGTCCACCAACGTTATCTGGAACAACAAATGTTTCCCAATCGTTAGCAACAGCTTCAACTTTAACAGCACCTTTAGCTTTATCAGTTGTAGCGTAGATACGTTTGTTAGCTTCTTCTTGACCGTATTTTTCAATCAAAAGTTCTTTGAATACACGGAAAGCGATAGCTGGTTCAGTTGTTGTACCAGATTTAGAGATAACGTTTACTGAGAAATCTTTATCTTTAACATATTCAACAAGGTCTGCAAGGTAAGTTGAAGAAATTGAGTTACCAGCGTAAAGGATTTGTGGACCTTTACGGTCTGCAGATGCTTGTAGGTTATAGAAGTGGTTGCTCAAGAAATCGATAGCAGCACGTGCTCCAAGGTAAGAACCACCGATACCGATAACGACAAGAACTTCGCTGTCTGATTGGATTTTAGCAGCAGCTTTTTGGATACGCGCAAATTCTTCTTTGTCGTAGTTTTCAGGAAGGTCTAACCAACCAAGGAAGTCAGAACCTGGACCTGTACCTTTGCGCAAATATTCGTCAGCAGCGTTGACTTGCGGTTGCATGAAGTCGATTTCTTCTTGTTCGACGAATTGACCCAAAAGTTTTGAATAATCAAATTTAATATGTGTCATTACAATACTCCTCAAAAAATTAAATTTCTCTTCTATATTACTCTTTTATGCATGATTTTTCAATGATTTTTACTAAATTATCTCATTTAAATAAAGCGTTTACCAAGTTACTGAAAACTTTCATGAAACAACCATTTTGTGATGAAAATTTCACGGAATTTTACAGTTAGAACCACAAAAATATTAAAAATAGTTTTTTTAATATAGACAAGCCCACTTTCTCTATAATAATTGTTAATTCATCCATAAGATTATTATTTGCGAGCGAAACGAGCATCAAAAGGATACTTTCCGCCGTGGTGAAAGTGGCTGAAATCTTATAAAATCAGCCACCCGGAAATTTTGAGACCCCAGGCTAAAAACTTAGGCATGGAATTCCTTGGATTCCTTCAACAGTCCACTGGACTGTCGAACCTGCCGACGACACCACCTAAGGAAAGCATCAAAAAGAATTTTTTCTTTATTAAAACAAAAAAAGAGCACACACCTACAATCGCTTAGGGCTGCTGGATTCCTCCCCTGACCCACTTCACGCGCAGATGTTGCTCCGAAGAATATTATATCATAATTTCTAGATTATGCAAACTAAGACTGTTCTTTGGCAGCTTGCTTGGCTGCTTTTTTCTTTTCACGGTTTTTACGGAAAAAATCTTGCATGATAGCCGCACATTCGGTCTCTAAAATCCCAGTCTCCACTTCCACTCGATGATTGAGACGAACGTCCGTCAGAATATCATAAAGACTGCCTGCACCGCCAAATTTTTGATTGGCAGCTCCATAAATCACTTGCGGAATTCGGGCAAGCCCAATAGCTCCGCTACACATCACGCAAGGCTCAATGGTCACAAACAGAGTGCTATCTAGCAAACGCCAGTTGCCTTCATTTTCATTGGCATCATCAATCGCCATGATTTCAGCATGCAAAATGGCTTTCTGACGTTCTTCACGCGCATTGTGTCCACGTCCAATGATGTCACCGTTTTTCACGATAACACAGCCAATTGGGATTTCCTCTTTTGCTAACGACTTTTGCGCTTCCTTGAGCGCTTCTCGCATGAAATATTCCTTTTCTTCTTGTGTAAATTCAGCCATTATAGCTCACCAAGTTGCCATGATTTGTGTGGCTCAGCCAAATCAACAGGAACACCGTCAGCATAATTTTCTGCTTCTTCTTTAAGCACTTGAAGGTGATTTTCGGCATCAATGCCTTGTGGTGGAACTGGTGGCGTATGCGTCAAGACAAGGGATGTCACACCTGCAGCCTTGGCAATTTGCCCTGCTTCTTTGGTTGTCAAATGCGCTGGATGATTTTCATTCCCCGCATAAAGGTAAACATCTGCCAAAAAGAGGTCAGCGCCTGCAGCAAATTTATCCAAGCCTTCAAAATAGCCTGTATCACCAGTGAAAACAAGTGTTTGTCCTGTTGCACGTTCGACAATACGAAAAGCGTAGCAAGGAACAGGGTGAACAGTTTTGATAAAAGTAATGTCGAATGGACCGATCTTCTCAACGCCGTTGACATCATAAGCTTTCCCTTGAGAAACACCGTCTAAAGTCAGTTTAGCAAATTCTTGCTCATCTTCGGTGTGTCCGTAGATTGGCAAAATTTTAGGTTCCCAGAGATGTTTGGGATATAGTTGGAAATAATGGCGTAGCACGCCTAAATCAGCGACATGGTCAGGATGATAATGTGAAATAATCACCGCATCCAAGTCAAGTGGGCTGATTTCTTTTTCTAATTCTGTGACAGCACGGCTTCCGCAATCCATAAGCAATTGAAAACCGTCCTCACTCGTAACGAGATAAGAGGTCGTTCCGCCGTCTTTATATGGGTAAGCTCCCCAGCAACCAAGTGTTGTGAGTTTCATCGTAGAATCCTCCTCTAGTAATGCTTACTCACATTATAACATTTTTTGGAAACTATCTCTTATGACACTATCAGTCTATCTTTAAATTTATGGGCTACAACACTAGCAATAATTGCCTTAAGCGTATCTCCTGGGATAAATACAAGATTTGATAAAAGAGAAGTCAACAAAGGTGTGTGTATATAAACAGATAGATAAATTGCTCCCACCACATCAACAAATAAAACACCGCCTAGTAAAATTGCAATTAAATTATTAATAAAAGATGATGTCTTAAAAATTTTCAAAATCATATTGATTAGAATTGGCACAAAAAACCAAGCAACCACATAACCAGCTGTTGGTCCAGCAAAAACAGCAAACAAAGTGCTACCAGAAAATGCTGGAATAAACATTCCTAAGAGAAAAAATAAAAGAATTGATAAACACCCTTTCTTCCACCCTAAGAGCACACCTGCCAACATGATTCCCAAATTTTGCAAAACAATTGGAACAGGGATAAAACCCAGTGGAATGGCTGGAATAAAACCTAAGATAATAAGAATAGTTGCCATCATCGCAATATAAAGTAAATCTCTCACATTTTTCATAAACTACTCCTTAAAATAAATACTTTCATGTAACCGACAGTTTGGATTAAAGGCGTGATGACAATACGGACAAGCCCCTTTTTTGTATTCAGCAAAAGTCAAAAAATGATAACAACTGCCACAAAGAACAGGTGAGACAGCTTTTACCGAAACTGATTCAAAAGGGTGATTTCGTAGCTGATTATGACACTGATAACAAGCAAAATAGTCTTGGCACTTACCACACTTGAGAGCAACAATGTCCTGCTTTGTATGATAATGTTCGCACCTTCCTTTGCTATCAAGATTAATTCCATAAATCATGTTCATCACCAACCTTCTAATAAAGTTTACTACTTTATTCATTTTTAGTCAACCTATTTATTTTTATCGGTTAACTCTTTTTCGAAATCTTCTCACTGATAAAGCGCAAAAAGTCTGGAGCAGCTTTGCCCCAGACTTGGTATGATATTAGAAATTACGGTCACTCTTGTTATAACCGTAGCGTTCAAAGAAATCCTCGCGGAATTCCAAAAGATTGTCATCCATAATAGCTTGACGAACTTTTTTCATCAAGTTGACAAGGAAGTAAAGGTTATGATAGCTTGTCAAGCGAAGCCCAAAGGTTTCATCAGCTTTAAGCAAGTGACGAATGTAAGCACGTGTGTAATTACGACATGTGTAGCAATCACAATCATGGTCAAGTGGTGTGAAATCTTCTGCGTAAGCTGCATTTTTAACCACCAAACGCCCTTCACTTGTCATACATGTTCCATTTCGAGCGATACGTGTTGGAAGCACGCAGTCAAACATATCCACACCGCGGATAACACCGTCAATCAAACTATCTGGTGCACCAACGCCCATAAGGTAACGTGGTTTATTTTCTGGCAACATTGGCACTGTGAAATCAAGCACCTCATTCATTTCTTTGTGTGATTCTCCAACGGCAAGTCCACCAATTGAATATCCCGGGAAATCCATGCTGACCAAGTCACTAGCTGATTGGCGACGAAGGTCTTTGAAACCAGCACCTTGCACGATACCAAAAAGCCCTTGGTCATGTGGACGACGATGTGCTTTCAAGCCACGTTCAGCCCAACGACTTGTACGTTCGATTGATTTTTTAACGTAATCATACGGTTGGTAGAATTGAGGGCATTCATCAAAACTCATCATGATGTCCGAGCCAAGATTATTTTGAATAGAAATGGCTTTTTCTGGTGAAAGGAACATTTTAGCACCGTTAAGATGGTTTTTAAAGGTCACCCCTTCTTCGGTGATGTTACGTGTATCAGCCAATGAATACACTTGGAAACCACCACTATCAGTCAAAATCGCTTGGTCCCAGTTCATAAATTTGTGAAGTCCACCAGCGCGAGCGATTAATTCATCACCAGGACGTAACCATAGGTGGTAAGTGTTTGACAAAATGATACCTGAGCCCATTTCCTTGAGCTCTTCTGGTGATTGTGTTTTAACTGTGGCTTGTGTTCCAACCGGCATAAACATTGGTGTTGGAAATGTGCCGTGTGGTGTGATAATTTCACCCAAACGCGCACCTGTGTGTTTTTCTTTCTTAATTAAGCGATACTTAATCGGATAATCTGTCATCTTTTTTCTCCTTGCTATCACAAAAAACAGTTGTGGGCATTTTTACTATCGTCATGATTAAACAGTAATCAGACTGAGAATTTGAGACTGAAAAGCTCATTAATCTCTTGCCTTGTATTGTCAAAAAATACAAAGCACAACCTTTACGATTTTACCAAAAAAAGCAGTTTTTGTCATTTTAGTGAAAATTTACATTAAAATTGTATGCGATTTCTAACACAATGTGCTATAATGACAGTGTAGAAGTAACTTTGGGATTTATTTAAGGAGGTTCTATTATGAAAGCTTCAGAAACACGTCAAAAAGCTAGAGAATTTCTCAAAACACTCTCTGGTAAATATCAACTATTTATTGTTTCTATTGTTTTAGCGATTCTTACTATTTCAGTAACTTATCGTGAAACTATTTTTACAACAAGCGATGGTACAGAATTTAGCATCACAGAATCTGTTCCAACTATCATTGGAATTTTATCAGCACTATTTCTTGCTTCAGCGAGTTATGCTGTTCTTGATGTTATTCGCCATAAACGTGATCATGTTGAAGTGGGAGATAACATGATCGTCTTTTCAAATGAATTATTTGGAAAATACGTTTTAACAGCTATTTTAAAATGGATATTTATTTTCCTATGGTCATTGATTGCAGGTGTCGGTATTTTTATTTTCGCTATTGGAGCAGCCTATGCAGCTGTAGATGATTCTGCCGCTGGTTGGGTTATTGTGATCATTGGCTTAATTACAATGATTGCAGGATTTGTACTAGCTATTATAAAAAACTATTCATATGCTATGACAACTTACATCCTTTATGATGATGTTCAAAACGACACTTATGAAGGTCCTCGTAGTGTTATTAGAAAGAGTAAAGAACTAATGAATGGTAATAAATGGCGTTTCTTCTGCTTACAATTTAGTTTCATTGGTTGGTATATCTTAACAGGTATTACTTGTGGTTTGCTTTACTTCTACACACTACCATATATGACGACCGCTGATCTTTTCTTCTATAAAAATTTACTAGAAAATGCTGAATAATAAAAAAATCACCCTAGCCTTGCTAAGGTGATTTTTTAGGTCCAGTTTTATGACTAAAATCCAACCTGAACCTTTACCTATCCTCTCGGTAAGCCATAAAAGATTCACCTGCTGCTTTTAGTTTTTCTTGGCATTTTGGACAAATACCATAAGCGGTCAGCTGAATTTTAGTGATTTGGTAACCTGTTTGTTCATAAGCTTCTTTGCCAATATCAATGGCATCAACATCCATAAAATCAGCAATTTCACCACAGTTCTTACAAACAATGTTAATGTGCTGATGTCCCATAAAATCATAGTAAGTCGTAGTATCATTTGTTACTTTTAACTCGGCAACAAACCCTTCATCAACCAATACTTTCATATTGTTATAAACCGTTGCTAAACTCATACTAGGGTGTTCTGGCAATAGGTCTCTATAAATTTTATCGGCACTAGGATGCTCATGGCTATTTATAATATAAGCAATAATGGCTTTACGAGTCTCCGTTATACGGATGTGTTTCTTTTTGAGATGCTCAATGACATTCTCATAAGCATCCAAAGGACGGTGGTGAGTGTGAACATCCATTATAGCTCTCCTTATCTAATTTACTAAGTTAATTATAACATAGTTTAAAAAAGTACATGTCAAGACACGCTCACCTATTTTATTACAAAAATCAGACAATTTCAAGTTGCTGAGAGATTTTTTAGTAAAAAATTGATGAAATCGGATTTTTGTAAATATCGACATAAATTCCTTGACTATTTCTCGAGTTTGGTTTTATAATATATTTGTTGTTAACGACACAAAATAATCAAAAGGAGATCAACAGATGACAAAAACATTTAAAACTTTGGACGATTTTTTAGGAACTCACTTTATTTACACTTACGATAATGGTTGGGAATACGAATGGTATGCTAAAAATGACCACACTGTTGATTATCGTATTCATGGTGGTATGGTTGCTGGGCGTTGGGTCAAAGACCAAGAAGCTAATATCGTTATGCTCACAGAAGGTGTTTATAAAGTTGCTTGGACAGAACCAACTGGTACTGACGTTGCCCTTGATTTCGTGCCTAATGAGAAAAAATTGAACGGTACGATTTTCTTTCCTGCTTGGGTTCATGAACATCCTGAAATTACGGTTTGCTTCCAAAATGAACACATTGATTTAATGGAAGAATCTCGCGAAAAATACGCTACTTATCCAAAATTAGTCGTTCCTGAATTTGCTCACATTACCTATATGGGTGATGCGGGGCAAAATAACGAAGATGTCATCTCTGAAGCACCATACGAAGGCTTACCAGACGACATTCGTAATGGGAAATACTTTGATGATAATTACAAACGTTTGAAAAAATAATTATCTAATCTGGCGAATTCTTGCTATACTAGTTATAAACAACTATTCATTACAAGGAGGTCTTATGCCTAAAGAACGTCTCTTACCCTATATCATTTTGGGAATTGTCAAACATTCTTCACCGATTACTGGGCAAGCTATTACGAAACAATTTGACAATGAGATTGGCGAATTTTGGCGTGCTTCTCATAGTCAGATTTACCCTGAATTAAAACGTATGTCCAATGACAATTGGCTCAAACAAACGACCTCTGAAGATAATGCTAAGGAAAAATATTACCAATTAACAAGTGAGGGGGAAGCAATTCTTTCTAACTGGTTAGAGGAGACGGTCGAGGAAGCGCCTATTCAAAAGGACCTTTTCTCTTTAAAAATGTTCTTTATCCACGACCAATCTAATCCACGGATTTTGTCCTTATTAGAGGAAGAACGTCAGATTTTGCTAGAACAGCTGGCGCATTTTAAAATGCGAGAAAAATTACTTTTTTCAAGCTCAAAAGATATTGAGCGCGCCTACGGTCACTACCTTATCCTAAGCCGCGCCATTTCACGCGTTAGCAGTCAATTAAGCTGGATTGAGGACACTATCCAGCAATGGCAGAAACATCATAAAAACTGAGAATCCGCAAAAAGCGACTCTCAGTTTTTTGTTAGCTTACAAGCCTTGATATTCAATCTTGATGCATTTGTTCATGACAATTTTATCACGTCCTGCAGCTTGTAAAATATCAGCAGCTTCTTGACTTTCTAGACCAAGTTGCGCCCAGAAAATATCAGCATCCGTTTCGATAAAATCTTTGGCAACTTCTGGTAGAAATTCACTTCGTCTGAAAACATCAACGATGTCAACGTGAACGGGAACATCTTGGAGCTTAGCATAAGCTGTCTCACCAAGTACCTTCTCACCTGCTAAACGTGGGTTAACTGGGATAATCGTATAGCCAGCTTCTTGCATGATTTTTGAAACACCATAAGCTGGACTATTTTCACGATGTGATAAACCAACAACAGCAATGGTTTTGGCATTTTTTAAATAATCAGCAATCACATCTTGGCTAGGATTTTGAAATATTGTCATCTGGCTGCCTCCTTTGTATGTTATAAGTATTAATTGCAAAGCGCAGTAGTTGAGTGGGTTCTAATACGCTGATAAATCAGCTTTTACAACCCTACTCAACCTTGCGGGGGTGGGACGACGAAATCAAATTTCTTTGAAATTACCGATTTCTGTCCCACTCCCGGTTTTATATTTCTATTTTGCTTCGTACCATGTTTGTCCTGCATTTTCGTCTGCAATGAGGGGTACTGATAAGTCAATCGCTGATTCCATGGTTTCTTTGACCAATGTTTTAACGGCTTCAAGTTCATCTTTTGGTACTTGAAGAATGATTTCATCGTGTACTTGTAGAAGCATTTTTGTCTTGAATTGACCGTCAACTAAGGCTTTGTCAAGATTAATCATGGCAATTTTGAGAATGTCAGCTGCGCTACCTTGGATTGGTGAGTTGATAGCTGTACGCTCAGCAAATTGACGCACGTTGAAGTTGCGAGCATTAATATCTGGCAACTCTCGGCGACGGTGGAAAAGCGTTTCGACATAACCTTTGTCTTTGGCATCACGTACCACGCGCTCCATGTAATTTTTAATGCCTGGGTAGCGTTCAAAATACGTTTCAATGTATTGTTTCGCCACTTTACGTGGAATGCCGAGGGTATTAGCAAGCCCATAATCCGAAATGCCGTAAACAATACCAAAGTTAACAGCCTTAGCGTTACGACGGTCATTTGGTGTGACATCTTCTGTTTTTTCAATGCCAAAGACACGCATGGCTGTTGACGTATGAATGTCTGCTCCTTCACGGAAAGCCGCAATCAAATGTTCATCGTTTGAGATGTGAGCAAGCACGCGCAATTCGATTTGTGAGTAGTCAGAACTTAAAAGCACTTCATCTTCTGTCTCTGGGACAAATGCTTTACGAATCAAGCGCCCTTGTTCCAAACGTACTGGAATGTTTTGCAAGTTAGGGTCAACACTAGACAAACGACCTGTTTGCGTCAAATCTTGTAAGTAACGCGTATGAATTTTGCCATCTTTTAGAATAAAATCTTGCAAACCAACGATATAAGTTGATTGCAATTTGGCAATTTGGCGATATTCCAAAATTTTAGATACGATTGGTGAGATTGGCGCCAATCGTTCCAAGACATCCACCGCTGTTGAATACCCTGTCTTGGTTTTCTTCGTGTAGCTTGTTGGCAATTGCATCTTGTCAAAAAGCAATTCACCCAATTGTTTTGGCGAATTGATATTAAATTCCATGCCCGCCAAATCGTAAATTTCTTGTGTCAACTCATCGATAACAGCCTGGTTAGAAGCTTCCATTTCTTGAAGTGTTGCTTTTTTAACCGAAATACCTGCAATTTCCATTTTAGCAAGGACATTTGCCAACGGTTGCTCCATGTCAAAGAGAAGGCTTGCTTGTTGGTGTTCTGTCAACTTGTCTAGCATGACTTTCTCAGAATGGTTCAAAACCACAATCTTACGTGCTAAATGGCTGAGCAGCACTGCTTTTTCAGGAACGGCACGCTTAACCCCCTTGCCATAAACAGCTTCGTCACTATCTAAAACATAATCCGTGTAAAGTCGTGCAATAGTTGACAGTTCATTGTCATCAACCGTTGATAGGAGGTATTTTGCCAAACGGCTGTCAAATGCTGGCGCTGGTAAATCAACACCCAAATGACTAAGCAAGACTTTGCTACGTTTAAAATCGTAAGTTTTGATTGGTTTAGCTAGCGCTGCTTTGAACAAATCGTCCTTGAGAAGATCAAGATCGGTTGACGCATAAATCGCCTTGTCATTTCCCCAAGCAAAGCCAATGATATTTTCAACGTGATAATTATCACCTAAAATTTCAAAATAGAAAAATTGGTCATCCGCGAACATATCCGCACTCAAGCTATCCACCTCGGTGTAGCTAACGTCGAATTTTTCTTGTTTCTTCGGAGCACCTAGATTGTCTTTAAATTGCTTGAAGCCCATTTCATCGTAAAATGGTACTAATTTGTCCAAATCTGGTCCTTGATAGTTGATGTCGTCCAAACCAATGGTAATCGGCGCAGTGATATTGATAGTCGCTAAAGTCTTAGATAAGAAAGCTTGCTCTTTATCATTAATCAAGTTTTCTTTCATCTTAGATTTTTTCATGCCATCAATGTTTTCGTAAACACCTTCAAGGCTACCGTATTCTAAGAGTAATTTAAGACCAGTTTTTTCGCCAATTTTTGTAACGCCAGGGATATTATCTGATTTATCCCCCATGAGCGCTTTAAGGTCAATGAATTGTTGAGGGGTGATTCCCATTTTTTCCATGAGGTAGGCTGGGGTGAATTCTTCAAATTCTGCCACACCTTTTTTGGAAATTTCGACGGTTGTGTTGTTATCAGCTAATTGAATAAGGTCTTTATCTCCGCTGACAATGGTAACGTCGTACTCGTCCTCATTTTCAGCTAATTTGTCCAATGTTCCGATGATGTCATCAGCTTCATAATTTTCCAAATCATAAAAAGCAATACCAAGCGCACTAAGCATTTCACGAATGTAAGGCAATTGCTCACGGAATTCATCTGGTGTTTTAGCACGACCTGCCTTGTAATCTTTGTACATTTCTGTACGGAAAGTCGTCTTGCCAGCATCAAAAGCCACCAAAACATGCGTTGGCTGGACTCTTTCTAATAAGTGATTGAGCATGAGGTGAAAACCGTAAATGGCATTGGTATGCAAACCAGCACGATTTTTAAAGCGATCAATCTGATTATACAGTGCAAAAAAGGCACGATAAGCAACGGATGACCCGTCAATTAAAAGTAATTTTTTCTTGTTTTCCATGGCTTTATTATAACATATATTGAACTTTCATTTGGCTTTGGAAGGTTGAAGAAATCCTTTTTTCTGAATTTCCCTAAAATGACACAAAATCTCCACTTTTATAACATTTTTCTTGTCTTGGAGTTAATAAAGGCATTAATTTCAAAGATTATGGTGAATTTTCTGGTTTTCCTGTCTTTAACGGAAAATAATTTTTCCCTTAAGATTTCTTTAAGGCTCCCTTTTTATACTTTAATCATTCCTAAAACTTTCACAGCTGGCTTTGCTAGCTAACATTCACTTTAGAACCTCCCAAGCTAAGTGAATGTATCTTTTTCATAATCTCCTTAAAGTCTAGCCTTTGGCTAGGCTTTTTGTGTTGAAAAGCACTCCCGCTATGCTGGAAGTGCCATTTTATCATTATAAACAATTCACTAAATACATCAAAATTGGAACCACGACCATGGTTAAAATGGTTGATTCGGTCACCATAATGGCTGCGTAATCTGCATCTGCTCCGTAAAGTTTTGCGACAACGGGGGCGTTTGTCATGACAGGCATAGCTGATTGAATGATAAAGACTTGTTTCATTAATAATGGCATTTGCGTGTGGCTAACAATCACCATCATTAACAGCGGTGCTATAACAAAACGTCCTAAAAGAACTAAAACATTGTCTTTACTAAAACGCAGACGTGATAGCCCTGCATTTGCCACCGAAATCCCAATAAAAATCATTGATAGCGGAATCGTAAGGTTACCCAAATATTGAAAGTCGCTAAGTAAAAAGGCAGGCAGTTTGATGTTCAATAGCACCAAAATCACCCCAATAATAAAACCTAAAAGCGGTGGTGATAAAATTTTTCGCAAACTGTCACGAAAGTCAATCGTGACAGAATGACGTCCGTCTTTTTGGATAAAATAAGTCCCAATCGTCCAAAAGAAAGTCGTGTTGCACATGTAATAAACCAAAACATAAGGAATGCTTTTATCGCCAAAAAGGGCTTGATTGATAGGCAACCCCACAAAAATGGTATTGGAATTAAAGAACATAGAGACAAACAAGCCCTGATGTTTTTTATCTACGGCAAATAGCTGCGCTACCGCCATGGCAATCGCAAGTAGAATAATCATCGAAAGAGCAGGAAAACGCAATTGTGGCAGCATTTTTAACAATTCATCAGCCGTGAAACGACCAACAATCGTATAAATCATGTAACATGGTAAAGCCACTTTGGTAACCAATTTTGCAATCAAAGAGGGGGTCTGGTCATCAAACCAACCTTTTTTAGCTAAAACATAGCCCACCATAACCATGACCAAAATAATTAAAACACCTGAAATACTATTCACAAACGTTGCCATTACTTACTTCCTTTTAAACTAATTATTTTCAGTATAGCATATTTTCTTAGGTTTCTTAAGCACGGTTAAAAAAATCACTAAAAAACGACTGTTTTCCAGTCGTTTTTATGTTAGATATTAGCAAAAATACCTACTGTATTACGGGAGTTATCACATACAGTAGATATGAAAGCTCCTGAGGAGATTAGAAGGAACTTTCTTTGTATCGTAAAACATTATTAAAGATGATTGACAGTGTTGACAATATTATCAACTGTGAAACCGTAGTGTTCAATCACTTCTGATGCAGGTGCTGAAGCTCCAAACGTATCAATACCGATGACTTTGCCGTCTAAACCAACGTATTTATACCATGGTTGGGTTGCCGCCATTTCAATAGCAACACGCTTACGAACAGCATTTGGTAGAATCAGTTCTTTATATTCTGCTGGTTGGGCATCAAATAATTCTGTTGACGGTACTGAAACAACTCGAACCTTACCACCTTGGACAACCAATTTTTTAGCCGCTTCTACCGCTAAATTAATTTCTGAGCCTGATGCTAAAAGAATGGTGTCAAAATCTGCGCTTGACTCGTAAACAACATAAGCACCTTTTTCGACGGCTGTGAAACTTGTTCCTTTTTCAACAACTAGATTTTGACGTGTTAAGACAAGCGCTGTCGGTGTTGATTTTTGTGTCAAAGCATAGTGCCAAGCGGCCTGCGTTTCACGGGCATCTGCTGGGCGAAGCACTGTCAAATTTGGGATTGCTCGCAAACCTGATAATTGTTCAATTGGCTCATGAGTTGGTCCGTCCTCACCAACAGCAATGGAATCATGAGTGAAAACATAGACAACTGGCAAGCCTTGAAGAGCAGACAGACGCATGGCAGCTTTAAGATAATCAGAAAAGACAAAGAATGTCCCACCAAACACGCGAAGCCCACCATGCAGTGCCATACCATTCAAAATAGTTGCCATACCAAACTCACGAACACCAAACTGAATATTGCGATTAAGTGGATGTTCAGCATCTTGTAAGCCATCATCGTTAATATAAGTCATGTTTGAATGAGCAAGGTCAGCTGAGCCACCAAGAAAATTAGGAAGAACCGCTGCTGCCGCATTAATCGCAGCTTGTGACGAGTGACGTGTTGCTTGTGAAAAGCCATCGTCAAAAACAGGAAAATCTGCTTCTGTGAGCGTTGCTGGGTCCTCTCCTCTAATAATAGCTTCAACTTCTTTAGCTTCATTTGGATAGGCTGTTTTGTAGTCTGCGAGCATTTCTAACCATTTTTGATATGCTGCAACCCCACGCTTCTCTACATTTTCTTTAAAATCATCATAAACCTCTTCGGGAACGTCAAACGGTGGATACTCCCAGCCAAGATGACGTCGTGTGGCAGCTGTTTCTTCAGCACCGAGTGGAGCTCCGTGAACTGCATTGGTTCCACCTTTTGTCGGTGCACCGTAGCCAATCGTTGTTTTAATTTCAATCAAGCTTGGCTTGTTAGATGCCTTTGCTTCTTCGATAGCAAGACTAATGGCATTGATATCTGTGCCATCTTCAACAATAGCAGTATGCCAACCATAAGCATTGTAGCGTGCACGAACATTTTCAGTAAAAGCAGCATTTGTCTCACCATCTAGGCAAATATCATTTGAATCATAAAGAACAATCAACTTATTCAATTGCTGTTTAGCTGCGTAAGATGATGCTTCGCCAGACACTCCTTCCATAAAGTCACCGTCACCAGCGATAACATAGGTATAGTGATTGAAAATTGGAAAATCTGGTTTATTGTATTTTGCAGCTAAGAAACGTTCCGCCTGTGCTAGTCCGACAGCCATAGAAATACCTTGACCTAGTGGTCCAGAGGTTGCATCCACACCATCAGTATGACCGTATTCGGGATGACCTGGCGTTTTTGACCCCCATTGACGAAAATGTTTCAAATCATCAATCGTAACGTCAAATCCTGACAAATGAAGAAGAGCATAAAGCAACATTGAACCATGCCCTGCTGATAAAATGAAGCGGTCGCGATTAATCCAGTTTGGAACAGCTGGATTGACATGTAAATGTTTAGTGTAAAGACTGTACGCCATTGGAGCAGCTCCCATAACGACTCCTGGATGACCTGATTTGGCTTTTTCAATGGCATCAATTCCTAAAAAACGAATAGCATTAACAGATAATTGTGACATAATATTTCTCCTTGTGAAATCATTCTGCTAACTTTTAGGATTATTCACCCTTAAAAATTTTCCAATCCTGCATAAACTGTGTTAACCCTGAATCCGTCAAAGGATGTTTGGTCATTTTATCAAAAACAGTATCTGGAATGGTAGCAATATGAGCACCTCGTTTCGCAACGTTCTCAACATGAACTGTATTACGAATGCTGGCTGCAATGATTTCCGTCTCAAAGTCATAAAAATCAATGATTTCTCGCAAATCTGAAATCAATTGGTAAGCATCTGTGCCGATATCTTCCAAACGTCCGACAAACGGACTGATAAAGGTTGCACCAGCTTTGATAGCCATAAGCCCTTGAGATACCGTGAAAATAAGAGTGACGTTGGTTTTAATGTTTTCTTTTGAAAGCACATTGACAGCTTTCAACCCTTCCATTGTCATCGGAATTTTGATCACAATATTGTCTGCCCATTTAGCAATATCACGCGCTTCAGTAATCATTTCTTCAGCTGTTACACCTGTGACTTCTGCCGACACAGGACCGTCAACAATCTGGCAAATTTCCTTGATAACCGTCTCAAAATCACGCCCTTCACGGGAAATAATCGTTGGATTGGTCGTGACACCATCCACGACACCTAGTTCATTAATCGTTTTAATCGCCGAAACATCGGCTGTATCTAAGAAAAATTTCATTATTTGTCTCCTTTTCATTTTTTCTGATAAAATAAAGGGCTGATAACAACCCTTTATCCTACTAAAGTAAAGCTTTAAACTGGATATTTGAATCGTGCTCAAATGCATCATCAAATCCACGTGGGTGGTGATATTCAATACGGTCTTTATCTTGTGGATAAACATATTTACCACCAACTTCCCAGATAAATGGGTGGAATTGATATTGTAGGCGTTCTCTGCGCATCTTCCAGAGAGCAAGGATTTCATCCGTTGAAGCCATAAAGTTTGACCAGATATCATAATGCACTGGAATGATAACCTTGGCACGAAGATTTTCAGCCATTCGAAGAAGGTCAATTGAGGTCATCTTGTCTTGAATACCAATTGGGTTGTCCCCATAATTGTTAATCGCAACGTCAATGTCGAAATCCTTACCATGTTTTGCAAAATAATTTGAAAAATGTGAATCGGCACCATGATAAATCGTTCCACCTGGTGTTTCAAAGATGTAATTAACTGCCTTACGTGCCATTTCTTCATCTGTCACAGCAAGCCCTTTCAGACTATCATTATTTTCCTTTGCACCGTCAACAGGAAGCGTCACAAGACACGTACGGTCAAAAGATTCAACAGCAGTCACTTTAATATCTTTAAATTCAAAACTTTCTCCTGGTTTGATGATGATGATACGTTCTTCTGGAACACCCCATTTTTTCCAAATTTCCCCACATTCATAAGGTCCCACAAATTTAACGTGGTCAAGCTTTGGATTGTTTACAATGGCAGCAGCGGTATTGATATCAATATGGTCGCTATGGAAGTGAGAGACGAGGTAGTAATCCAATTCATTAATGGCAAATGGGTCAATAACCATTGGTTGCACGCGCAAGTTCGGTTGTAATTTACGAACCCCCGCCATATTTGCCATTTGATGTCCCCAAACCATATCTTTGACTTTCTTGGTTGATTTTCCTCGATTTGACCAGAGGTCCATAACAATATTTGCACCTCCTGGTGTCTTAATCCAAACACCACAATTACCTAACCACCACATAGCGAAATTATTTTCAGGAACGACTTCTTCTTCAATTTCTTCGTTGAGCCAAGTTCCCCATTCAGGAAAAGTATTTAAAATCCATGATTCACGTGTGATGTCTTTAACATTAGCCATTTTGCTTTCCTCCTATTTGTGTTGTTACGTTATTCATTTACAATAACAGTATAGTCTAGAAAGCGATTCCAAAAAAGACCAAGTATTACACGAGGATGTGTTCATTTTTGGGCTGAAAGCTCCAACATCCAACGACAACAAAAAGCTCATTACATAAAAATGTAATAAGCTTCCATTTTCCTCAATTTAAGCTAGTGTCGATAAATTCTTGGCGAATGATTTTTTCGATTTGGTTTTTTAAGCCATAGCGTTCATTGCAATCTGGAACGTAAATTTTAAGCAATTTGTCTAGCTGTTGGTCATAATGGCTTTCTTTTTGCCTTCCTTTTGTTCTTATGAAATGTAGCATTTTGATAATATCTTCATCCGTTAAAATGGGGTGAACAACCAACAATGGCAATGTTGTCTCAACGTTATCACTTGTTGAAATAACCATGTTTGATGTGATGATATCACTAACACTATAAAATTGTTCCAATGTGAAAATAGCATCTATTTCACAATTTTCCAGACATTTTTTACATTGGCTGACTAATAATTTCTGGATACCCACTCCTTCATCACAAACCAATACAACATGATTTTTTTGACTATCGCTGACATCATGATTTTCTATCTCACCACCCAAATGAATGACAAAGTAAGCAATGTCATCGTCTGTCATTTGAATTAACCAAGCTTCTTCCAAAATATAAATACAAGATTTAGTCATATTAAAAAGTTGACCATATTTTATTTTAATATCTTCTGTTAAGGGATTTTCTGATAAAATACCGTAGGTTTTGCGATAAAGCAATGCTTTACAATGCGTCAACAGTTGATTTAACAAGTCATTAGGATGTCGAAAAGAAAGATGATACTTTGTTTGTAATGTGTTCAAAAAAAGTTGCAATGTCTCTCGCATATCATCATAGTCCGTACTTTCTAAATGAAGGTCCAATGTCTTTCGGAAAGAAAGTAACAACATGGCAATCAAACCAATCTCGATACTATCTAAGGATAGATTGAATTTTTCTCGTAAATTTTTAGCGATATTAATAGCCATTTGGTACTCTAAACGTTCCCAGGCTAGGCTAAAATCACGTCTTGCTCGTTCTTTTTCTTCAGCGGTAAAATCAATGCTATGGTAACTCAACAAGAGATAGGGCAAAATTTTCACCATAAAATTTAAATCTTTGGGATTAAGTCTTTTGCCCAAGCGTTCTTCAATCGTTGACAATTCTGTATAAAGATAATCATTGATGTCATCAGAAAAATAGGGCATTACCTCTGGTAAATTGATAATACGTTTTCGAATAATCGCAATAAATTTTTCATTATCCTTTGTGTAAACTCTGTAAAGCAGGCGATATAAAAACTGTATTTTAGACAAGGGGTGACATGCTAAATAGTAACCACGTGCTTTTGATACACGAAGCCTAATGTCATATTCTTCGTCTGATAATTTCTGACGAATATCGTTCAAATCATTAAGAATAGTATTACGAGAGACATCTGTCAGTTTCATCAGTTTATCAATCGTTACTCTTTCCTTAGAAACTGCAATGTATAGTAAGCTTAATTCTAACCGTTCTTCCACACTCATCACATAAGAATAGCCGTCCAATTCTCCCATCATGATACGGCACGCTTGACGCTGTTCGTCATTGAGAAGGATTCCGATTCGTGGGTAAGGGATAATTTTCTCGATTTCCTCTGGCAAAGCATCATTGATTTTATCTAAATGATAATAAATTCTTCGACGCGACTGATTTAATACTTTAGAAATAGTCGTCACTGTCTCTGGCTCGGTCAAAGTCAGTAAGTAAGAAAGAAGATCATAACTTTTTTTATCTAACATAATAACTGTCTCCTCTACATCTATGTAAACCTATTGTATCACGAAGGTTGTCAGCAATAGGATTTTTCAACATTACCTTTGAACGCTCTGGTTAATTCACATCAGCACATCACAATTCTTCCATAATAATCAAACTAACGGATTGATGACTTTTAATCAAGCTTTGTCTTTCTTGTAAAAGAAAAAGAAGGGACGCAAAAATTAGTCATTCAAACTAATCATTTCACGCCGTCACTTCTATTATGAATATTGGATAAAAACATTGGTTTGGTTTAGTGTGTCAGACTTTTCTGTCCGTAATAGGCATTTTTGCCATGTTTACGGAGATAATGTTTATCTTTGAGCGCTTGTGGCACTTCTTTGACATCTGGATTGATGCCTTCTGTGTAACGTGCCATACGAGCTGCCTCTTCAAGAACGACAGCGTTATAAACAGCTGCTTGTTCGTCCTTTCCCCAAGCGAATGGTCCATGATTACGAACAGTAACCCCTGCAACAGCCATTGGGTCAAGAGAGCGTTTTTGGAATTCTTCAATAATCACTTTCCCAGTTTCTTTTTCATAAACACCATTGATTTCTTCTGGAGTAAGGGCACGCGCACACGGAATAGCGCCATAAAATGTATCTGCATGTGTGGTCCCATAACAAGGAATATCTCGCCCTGCTTGCGCCCAAGCGACTCCTTCCGTTGAGTGGGTATGAACAATCCCACCAACTTCTGCAAATGCTTTGTACAGCTCCACATGCGTTGGTAAATCAGATGACGGATTCAAATCGCCCTCAACCACATTTCCCTCTAAGTCTGACACAACCATATTTTCTGGAGATAATTCTTCGTAGGGCACTCCTGAAGGTTTGATAACAATCAATCCTTTTTCACGGTCAATAGCTGACACATTTCCCCATGTAAATTTGACCAAACCATGCACTGGTAAATCCATATTAGCTTTATAAACACGTTGACGTAATTCAGGAACTAACATTAACGTAACCCCGCTTTCTCAATTTTTGGTAATAAAAAGTCTTTTGCGACTTGGATAGCTTGTTTTGTGTCCTCAACTGTCGCACAATTTTCCGACCACATTTCAATCAAAAATGGACCGTTATAGTTTGTTTTCTTGAGAATAGCAAATATAGCCTCCCAATCAACACAGCCGTCCCCAAATGGGACATCACGAAACTGCCCTTTGGAGTTTTCAGTGACAGCATAAGTATCTTTTAAATGCAAGGCAGCAATGGACTTATGACCATTGTAGAATTCACTCCAAAGGTCATTATGCCAAGCTGATACATTGCCAGTATCTGGATAAACAAAAAGATAAGGCGAATCAATTTCCTTTTCCACAGCCAAGTATTTTTCAATAGAATTAATAAAAGGGTCATCCATAATTTCAATCGCCAAAATAACTTGAGCTTCTTCAGCCCAATCACAAGCCTTCCTGAGATTTTTAATAAAACGAGCGCGTGTTTCTGGGGATTTTTCTTCGTAATAAACATCATACCCCGCCAATTGAATAGTACGGACACCAAGGTCTTGCGCTAATTCAATACATTTTTTCATCATTTCAAGCGATGTTGCTTCAGTTTTAGGGTCATTAGACCCAAGAGGATAACGGCGATGTCCCGAAAAGCAAATACTTGGAATCCGAATACCTGTTTCGTAAATAGCTTGAACAATGTCCAAACGCTCTTTTTTTGTCCAATCCAGACGTGCCAAACGGCTATCCGATTCATCTACCGACATTTCAACAAAATCAAAGCCGAGTTCTTTTGCAAACGCTAGACGTTCTCTCCATGTAAAATTCTTAGGAGTCGCCTTTTCATAAATACCAATTGGACGCGTCATAACCTACCCCCAAATACGTTTGATTTCATTTTTAAAATCACGCGCTGCTGCAGCTGGGTCTGATGCTTCTGTAATACCGCGCCCTGCAATAAAAGTGAAGACATCTACACCAGCAAAGAGTTTAAGTGTGTCAACACTAAGACCACCAGTCACAGATACACGAAACCCCATATCAATAAGCTTTTTAACTTTATTCAAATCCTTTTCACCCCAAGTTTCACCAGCAAGGAGCGCATCACGCGATTGGTGATAAATAACTTGTGAAATCCCCGCATCAAGCCATTGTTGTGCTTGCTCGTAAGTCCAATCGCCATAAAGTTCAACTTGAATCTCACCACGTTCACCACGCACTTCTTCAATGGCCTTACGCGCAGCTTTCATGGTTGGAATGGTAGCACAGCAAATACAAGTCATCCAGTCTGCTCCGCGTACAGCATTATTTTTAGCGACTGTTCCACCAGCGTCTGCACATTTAGTATCCGCCACAATCCATTTATCTGGAAAAAGATTACGAAGCACTTCGACTAACTCGCTGCCGACTTGCAAAAGACATACTGTCCCAGCCTCAATAATGTCAACTTCATTGCCAACCGAAACAGCAGCTGCAATAGCCCCTTTCAAATCAGAATGGTCAAGAGCAACTTGTAAATTTGGTAATTGTTTTGTCATCATATTTCCTTTCTCTTCATTACTAGTTTTAAAAATGTGATATTAGCTCTCTAAATCTAAGCCTTCCAAATATGGACTATCCTTTGATTCATCAATCATAGCCAAAACTTCTTCTTTGGTCTGACAAGATTGTAGGCGTTCTACCGAATTTTCTAACTCAAAAAGCGCAATAATCTGCGGAATAGCTACCGAAGTATGGATTTTTGAACTCGTAGCTGCCAAGGCAAGGAGTACAGAAACTTCTTTACCGTCTTGAAATTTAACAGGATGAGTCAATGTGATTAACGAAAAAGCATCACGTTGTACACCAGCTTCTGGACGCGCATGAGGCATCGCCATACCTGGCATCAAAATATAATACGGACCATACTGAGCCGTGGAGGCGATAATAGCATCATAATATTCTGCCTTAACTGCGCCACTTTCAACCAGAGGTTCAACAGCTAACTTAACCGCCTCTTTCCAATCTGACGCTGTCACCCCTAGCCGAATAGAATCATTATCAATCAAAGCTTGTTTTAAATTCATAAACTGCTTCCTTTCATACTTATCAAAAATCGTGGGTGTTTTCATTTGTCTGAAAACACCCATGTCAAGAACTTATATTCATAGATGACATTCTATCTAGAAAGTTGCTTTTCCGTTACTCGTCGTTAAAGTTTTTTTAAAAGACATCTAGTATTCCTGCAAAATTCTCCCTAGATTGGTGAAAATCATCTGTCACCTGAAAATGCCACCTTCATGAATACAGGTTCTAAATTATTTTAAAGCTGCTTCCAATTTTGTTTTTATTTCATTATCGTCCATCAAATTATCAAGACCAATCAATTTACCATCAGTACGACCGTCTAATTCATGAATCAAGTGATTTGAAGCGACTACAATGTCATAATTGGCTGCCAAGCCTTTAGCTTCGCCGACCGAACAAGAAGCTGATTCGATATTACTAACACCAAGTTGACGAAGTGCATTTTCAACTTTCATTTTGATAACCATAGATGAGCCCATACCATTACCGCACGCTGTAAGAACTTTAACCATTTTATTTTCCTCCGTTTGAATTCTTTTGTACTTTATAGAAATAGAATTTACTTTTTAAATTATTACTCTTCAGGCTGAACTTGACCAGCATAGTAAGCTTCCTTGTCTTTTGCTCTTGCAAATTGAATTTGAGGGATTGCAAGCAAGAAGAGGCAGACAATAGCATAACCAATCGCGCCAGCATATTTGAAAAGATAAGCAAATGGAACCCATGGAATTTCAAAATCAATATTGCCATGGTAACCACCATATGCACCGAGATTAAGAAGTGATACCGCAACGGCACCAAGTGCCACTTGAATAACCCCAGATAGGAAAGAAAGGACAACCGCAGCTTTCCAACCACCACGTTTATCAGCGTAAACAGCGATAGCCGCATTATCAAAAAATACTGGCACAAATCCTGTGATAATTAGAACTGGATTTTTGAAAATAATCAATAAGAGAATGGTAATCAACTGTCCAATAAGACCTGTCGCAAAACCAAATAGTACCGCTGAAGGTGAACCAAAGCCAAATGATGCTGCAACATCGACCGCTGGGAATGAACCAGGAAGAAGCTTACTTGAAATTCCTTGGAAGGCATTCGTCAATTCAGCAACGAACATACGTACACCCTGCATCAAGATGAAAAGATAAACTGAGAAAGTGAACGATGTCTCAATCACATACATAAAGAACGATTGACTTGCAGGATTATAAACCGTACCAGATGTGATAACGTCTGCATTTGACATGATATCTGGTCCCAAAATATAGAGAATGGCACCAAAGAATACCAACATTAATGTCGCAGAAGCGACAACAGTATCATGGAAAATATTCAAGAAAGTTGGTAATTTGAGATTATCAAGATTTTCTTCTTTTTTCCCAATTTTCGGAGCAATCTTATCAACAAACCAAATTGCAAATTGTTGTTGGTGTCCAATAGCGAATCCGCCACCACCAGTCAAACGTTGTGTTGGCTCAACAGTCATATTTGAACTAACAGCCCAATAAAGCCCACAAACAATACCTACTGCCAACGTTCCCCAAAATTGATTGCGGAAGCTTGGAATCAATAGAATAATCATCAAAGTAACCGTTGCTGCCTGCTGAACCATGATATGACCAGTGATAAACAACGTACGCACCTTTGTAATCTTACGAAACGCCACCAAGAAGATATTTAGAAAAAAACCAATCAACAAAGCCGTTGTCGCTGTCCCAACAAATTTTGGAAAATTCTCCGTAATATAATTATTAGCCGCCGTCAAACCAAAGTAAGGGTCAATAACAGCCGCACCAATATTAAAACGATAATTCAACGCCGCAAGAATTGGACGGAATGTGCTAACGAGCCCCGCAGAAGCTACATTTAAAATCATGTAACCTACTGTTGCCTTGACAAAACCAGCAAACACATCATACCAAGGTTTCTTTAACAAAATGTACCCGATTAAAACCAAGATACCTACAAAGAACGCTGGTTTTTGCAAAATATTTTGTGAAAACCAGTTAAGAATTGATAATAGGAAATCCATGAGATTACTCCTTTTCTATATTAGTTTTGTAATTTCTTTATGTTTATTATAAAAAATGTAAGCGCAAACAAAAAGAGCAAAAAAAACACAAGGAAGTGTGCAAAAATGTACTGAACTTTTTGAAACACTCCCTTGAATTCTATTACTACTAAAAATGACAAAAAGAAGAAGCTGAGACTAACGCCCAGCTTCGTTTACTTAATGGATAGCTATCATTACAAAAATTTATTTCTTCAAATTCTCACGCCATGTGGCTGGTTTGAAGTCATCAATGATTGGAAGCAAACGTTTATCCACATCAATTTGCAAGACAGAGTTAAAGTTGTTAGTCGCAATCATTTGACCAGCAAAGCCGACAATAACGACGATTTCTTGATCATCAAAGAATGTTCTCAGTTTTTCAAAGAGCTTATCAGGCACGGCAGTTGGGTCTTTAACGATAGAACGTCCTAATTCTGTCAAAACTTCTTCACGTTCATCATAATTCAAATTTGCTGGATCAAGACCAAGCCCTTTCACATCACTAATGAAAAAGAGTGAGCAAAGTTGACATGAGTTCGTTGTTGAAATCGCGTGAGCATAGAGAATGGCATCTTTCTCACCAACGACTTCTACCAAACGTTGCCATGATGTGTACCACCCCATGTAAGCATCGTATGTCGCAGCGTCATTTAAAAGCCCTTTTTTCATGTTTGTCACAGCGTTACGACCTGCCAATTCATCGTAACGTTCTTTTTCTGCTCCTGTTGCTTCTTCAAGTTCTACCAATTTAATTCTTGCCATTTTTAATCTCCTTTTATACTTATTTTTAAAGTGCCAGTTTCAAAATTTCTTGTATGCTATCAGTATCAAGCAATTCATAATGCCCAACACTTCCATTTCTGGTTGCACGTTTTGCCATAATCTCAAAATCTTTATCGTCAATTCCCAATTCTGTCAAAGTCGTTTTTAGCTCTAACGATTTGAAGAATGCTTCTAATTTTTCCGCAAGGATAAGCGCTCTTCCTTTTTCATCATAATCATGCGCATCTACACCAAACACGCGACTAGCAAGCAAAGCGGGACGCCATGGCTTTCTTTCTGCCACATAACGAATCCAAGCTAGTAACACAACCGCCATTCCCTCGCCGTGGACGATATGATATTGTGCTGACAACTCATGCTCAATCCGATGTGACCCCCAGTCAGCGCTACGACCAGCATCTAAAAAGTTGTTGTGAGCCACACTAGCCAACCATTGAATTTCAGCACGCGCATTAATATCACTCAAATCATCAAGCAGACGGTCAGCATTTAACAACAATGCTCGAATGCCTCCCTCAATAAGATAGTCAGTGACATCAGAATGCTGTGTATCGGAAAAATAACGTTCCAAAAGGTGGGCTAAAACATCCGCAATCCCAACCGCTGTTTGATAAAGCGGCAAACCAGCGGTGTATTTAGGATTCATAATTGCAAATTTTGGAATAATACGGTCATCTTCAAAACCAAGCTTCCATTCCCAATTTGAAATAATAGAAGCATTTGACGTTTCAGAACCACTTGACGCCGTTGTGGCGATAACACCGATATTTAACACCTCTTTTGGCGAAATGCCTTTGTCAAAGAAATCCCAAACATCTCCGTCGTATGGTATCCCAAGTGCCACAGCTTTTGCGGTATCAATTGAACTTCCGCCACCAACTGCCAAAACAAAGTCAACCTTGTCTTTTTTGCCTTGCTCAACCAATTGTCGAACCAAATCAACCTCTGGATTGGGTACCACATTGCCATTTTCACTAAAAGCAATACCTAATTCTTTAACAGCTTTTTCAATGACAGCATAAATTCCCAAATCTTTGATAAAATCGCCACTATAAACGAGCAAAAGTGAGCTTATGTGATTTTCTTTAAGCAAAGCGGTTAATTGTTGCTCACTATCTTCTCCAAATACGATTTTTGCTGGATTATAGTATTCAAATCCAATCATCTCTTACTCCTTTATTACTTAGTCCAAAGGCACTACTGCACCGTCATAAGTTTCCTCAATAAATGATTTAATCTCTGAACTTTGAAGCACTTCAACCAATGTTTTCAACGCCTCGTCGTCTTTCTTATCTGGTGATGTTGCGATGATATTAGCATACGTTTTTGCTGCTAGACCATCGTTAGCTTCCACCGCCAAAGCATCATTAACTTTCAAACCACCTTCAATCGCATAGTTTCCGTTGATAACCGCAATATCCACATCTGGCAGGGCAGATACTAACTGTTCTGGCGCCAATTCTTTAAATTGGATATTTTTTGGATTATCGGTGATGTCTTCTACCGTTGCATTTACGCCAGCATCGTCATTTAAGGTAATAATTCCCTCTTGTGCAAGCAAGAGTAGTGCACGCGCTTCATTTGTTACATTATTCGGAACAGCAACCAAAGCACCGTCTGGAAGTGATGATAATTTCGTTACACGACCAGCATAGATTCCAAAAGGTTCATAGTGAATAGCACCAATGGATACCAAATCAGAGTCATTTTCTTTATTAAATTGTTCTAAATAAGGAACGTGTTGGAAATAATTGGCATCCAAACTGCCCTCGATAACTCCCGTATTTGGCGTAATCGAATCCTCAAGTTTCACAATTTCTAAAGTAATACCTTTTTTCGCCAAAATTGGTTTTGCTTCTTCGAGAATTTCAGCGTGCGGTGTAATATTTGCCCCCACCTTAATCACGGTATTGCTATCTGATGTACTGCTTGAAGTGGCAGCTTGACTAGCTCCACAACCAGTCAAAATGGTTGCCACAAAGCCTGTAACGATTAACGATAATACTTTCTTTTTCATAATCCGTCTCCTTTTCTTTTCACTAATCCATTTTCATAAAATGACAGCTTTCTTTTCACATTTTCAAATTTCTTTTACGATTTTCGTTTTTTCTTAGCAATTAGGTTGCCAACTTCCTGGATAATCATCACCATGATGACAAGTAAAGCCACCGTTGACCAAAGGACATCCTTTTGATAACGATAGTAGCCATATTGCAGAGCAATTGCGCCTAAACCGCCTCCGCCAATGACACCTGCCATTGCAGAATAACCAAGCACAGTAGCAACATTTATCGCAGCCCCTTGCAAAAGTGACGGCGTTGCTTCTGGCAAAATAAAATGTAAGATAATGTAAAACGGTGACGCTCCCATTGCCGTTGCAGCTTCTATAATTCCTGGTTGAACCTCGCACAATGACGCCTCAACCATGCGTGCCACAATTGGAACCGTTCCAATGGTCAAGGGAACAATAGAAGCGATAGTTCCTATGGAAGACCCTGTCACTAATCTTGTAAAAGGGATAAGAAGAACCAATAAAATCAAGAACGGCAAAGACCGTAAAATATTAACAATAACTCCCAATACAAGATTGATAATGCGATTTTCTAAAAGTCTCCCTCGAGCCGTTGCGTATAAAATAATTCCAAGTGGCAACCCAATCAGATAAGCGATTAAAGCTGAAAAGAAGGTCATTTCAAGCGTTTCTAATATCCCAACTTGAATCGCTTCTATGATATATTGACTCATTCTCTAACCACCTCCGATAAACTAAGCCCATTTTTCTTTAGGAAATCAATAATAACCTCTTGGTCGTCCACTTCTAGTGGAAGTTCTAGCACCATTTGCCCATAGCCAATGCCACCAACACTCTTTGTATTTGCGCTAAGGATATTGACTTTCTTACCTGTCGTTTCAACAAGATTTGCAATAAAAGGCTCACTAGCAGCTAAACCATCAAAAACAATACGAACAAGCCGACCATTCGGATTTGAAGGGTCAAATGGATTCGTTGGAAAAACTAATTTTCTAGCCGCTTTTGATTGCGGAGCACGGAAAACTTCTTTTACCTCTCCAATCTCAGCAAGCTTACCATTGTCAATGATTGCCACACGATCACAAATTTTTTCGACCACGGACATCTCATGAGTAATGATAACAATCGTTAATTTTCTTTTTTCATTAATCTCTTTTAAAAGCTCTAGAATTTCTCCTGTGATTTTAGGATCCAAAGCGCTAGTCGCCTCATCACACAAAAGCACTTTTGGGTCGGCAGCAAGTGCACGCGCAATCGCCACTCTCTGCTTTTGCCCACCAGATAATCGTTCAGGGTAGGCATTTTTCTTATCCGATAAGCCGACAATTGCTAGCATTTCTTCAGCTATTTCTCTACGTTTTGCCTTATCCACCCCAGCAATTCGTAAAGGTTGTTCGACATTTTGAATTACCGTTCTTTGTTGCAAAAGGTTAAAATTTTGAAAAATCATCGAAATCGAATGTCTAACGTTTCGAAGTTCTCCTGTTTTCAGGCTTGCCAAATCATTCCCATAAAATTTGACCGTGCCAGCTGAAACTTCTTCCAAGCGATTTAAAGTTCTCACCAACGTTGACTTTCCAGCACCACTCATCCCAATAATGCCAAAAATTTCTCCCTCACGGATTGACAAACTAACATCTTCTAGAGCGACAAATTCTTTGCCATCATTTTTGTATGTCTTTGATATGTTTTCCAACTCAAATACATTTTTTACCAACGAATCACCTCGTCATTCCTAATTACTTCTACTTCATATAACTCGCAACATTATCTTAAATGTCATCTTTTCACTTCATGACATTAACAATCATTTCAAAAATCTCCTAAAAACATTTATAACTCCTTTTGACCACTAAATGTCATTAATGGTCAGCAGCGCATCACCCCCATCCATAAAAAACGGCCAACATAAGCCTCAAACCTATTTTTTCAAGTATCAGGCTTATAAATAGCACCATTAAAATAAGTTCTTTTACTTCTCATAAGTATATCCTTTTCTATTTTTTAGGTACGAAAAAAGGAGCTTCATTTGATGAAGCCCCAGGCAACTGACTACACATAATCTTTAAAGCGAAGACTATACTGTATCGGGACGTACAGACACGCAATCGAACGCCCCAGTCAGATAATATGCCTGGGAATTTTGCATTCGACAACACATGACAGTTTGTTTAACGATAGTGATGTTTAGCATGTCTGAATCCTCCTCTAAAAATTTTTCTGAAATAATTGAAATTATAATAACACCATTCACCTACTATGTCAATAGTTTTTTAGAAAAATTTTAAATTTTCTGTTTATTATCATGAAATAAATACCTTTCAAAGTCAAAATTTACAACTTTTTAACACCATTCTACCAATTAGCACTTCCTCTTGTTCACAAATTATCTAAAAATATTAATCTTTAATGAACAAAAATTACTCTATTTTTTAAAATGGCTTGATTTGGCAACATTTCCTAAGGTATAATAAGCCATATTAGAAAGGTGGTTCGCATGATATCAACAAGAGGACGTTACGCCATTCGAGTAATGATTGACCTCGTCGAAAATAATAATGGGCACTATATTCCGCTAAAAGACATTGCTCAAAGACAAGAAATTTCCAAAAAATACCTCGAAATTATTGTTAAAGAAATGGTAGCAGGTGAGCTGCTTATTGGAGCTAGTGGGAGAGGTGGCGGTTACAAGCTTCGTCGAAAACCCGAAGAATATACTGTTGGAGAAATTCTTGACCTCATGGAAGGCACTCTTTCGTCCGTTGCTTGCTTAGCCGACAAATCCTTTGATTGTCCCAGAAAAGATAAATGCAAAACACTTCCCATGTGGATAGAATATGACAATCTGGTTCATGACTTCTTCTACGGCAAAACTATCCTCGACCTTGTCAATAATTAATCATAACCAAGTCTCCTGATTTATACTAGGAGACTTTTTTACATCAAAAAACCACCGAAACCGAAGTTCCGATGGTATTAGAAAATATAAATATGAAAAGAAAAGTTTAGGAGTAATGTTAGTATAGTGAGAACAACTTAAATTATCCTAAATTTTCTTGATAAGCGTCTTTTTCTTAAATATTTGCCCAAACAGACTCAAGAATATTCGTTTGGTCGCGGTCTGGTCCAACTGAGAATGTTGAAATGCGAACACCAACAAGTTCACCAACACGACGAACGTAGTTACGAGCATTTTCTGGAAGTTCGTCAAGGCTACGGCAACCTGTGATGTCTTCTGACCAACCTGGCAATTCTTCATAGATTGGTTTACAACGTTTCAATTGTTCAAGACTTGCTGGATAATGGTCAATGCGTTCACCGTCAAGGTCGTATGCCACACAGATTTTGACAGTATCAAGACCTGAAAGAACGTCAATTGAGTTAAGTGACAAGTTTGTGATACCAGATACACGGCGGCTATGGCGCATTACAACTGAGTCAAACCAACCAACACGACGTGGACGTCCAGTTGTTGTCCCATATTCGTGACCAACTTCACGGATGCGATCACCAACTTCGTCTAAAAGTTCAGTTGGGAATGGTCCGTCACCAACACGGCTTGTGTAGGCTTTACATACACCGACAACTTTGTTGATTTTACTTGGACCAACACCAGAACCGATTGTTACACCACCAGCGACTGGGTTAGATGATGTTACAAATGGGTATGTCCCTTGGTCAATATCAAGCATGACACCTTGTGCACCTTCGAAAAGGACACGTTTCCCAGCGTCAAGAGCATCGTTCAAGATAACTGATGTATCTGTAACGTAATCTTTGATTTGTTGACCATATTCATAGTATTCTTCGAAAATGTCTTCAAATTTGATTGGTTCGCATTCGTACATTTTTTCGAAGAGACGATTTTTTTCTTCCAAATTCACGCGCAAGCGTTCTGCAAAGATTTCTTTGTCCAAAAGGTCAGCAATTCGGATACCGACACGTGCTGCTTTATCCATGTAAGCAGGTCCGATTCCTTTATTTGTTGTCCCAATTTTATTATCACCCTTAGAAGACTCTTGCAAACGATCAAGTTTAATGTGATATGGCAAAATAACGTGTGCACGGTCAGAAATACGAAGGCTATCTGTCGTAATTCCCTCATCATGCAAGTATTTCAATTCAGTTACCAATGATTTTGGATTGACAACCACACCATTTCCGATAACAGAGATTTTCTCTGGGAAGAAAATACCTGACGGAATCAAATGCAACTTAAATTTCTTACCGTCAATAACGATAGTGTGACCTGCATTGTCTCCACCTTGATAACGTGCAATCACTTCAGCATCTTGAGACAAGAAGTCTGTGATTTTACCTTTTCCTTCATCACCCCATTGGGTACCAACAACTACTACTGATGTCATATTCTGTTCGATATGGATACTAACATTTGTACAGCGAGCAAATAAAAACGATACTAGCTAAGATGAAGCGTCACGTATCTATCTCCAAGCTATAAAATTGTATCTTCATCCTTTCTTGTACAACATGGCAGGAATCTCACCTGCGAGTTTGTCTTACAATTTATTATATGAAATTTCTGACTATTTTTCAATAATTGATGACAAAATATTATTTTTCCCGAACATTTTTTTGATTTTTTAACAAAAACAGCTTTAAACACACACTTTTTCGACCTTCCGTAAAAAATTCATCCAGTAATCCTTTCCCACAAATGCAACAGTTGCTTTATTTCCTGAAAAAATGCCTGAAAATTCTGGCAAAACGTGTCAAAAATCTTGCTTTTTTAGCAACTTTTCCCTAGAATAGTTTTACATTTATGAAAAACGACCGATTATTTTTTTATTTTGACAAAATATTTATCACTAAAGAACTGTTAGATTAATGAGGAGATTGCCATGAAATTGAATGGTTTATTACAAAAATTACCTGCGACTCTCCCTATCCTTCAAGCAACTTTTGGCTTGGAAAGAGAGAGCCTTCGCATTAGTAAAACAAATCATAGGGTTTCCCAAACTAAACACCCTGAATGCTTGGGGAATCGCTCATTTCACCCTTACATTCAGACGGATTACAGCGAGCCACAGGTGGAGTTAATCACTCCGATTGCCAACTCTACCAGTGAAGCCCTACGTTTTCTTGGGGCTATCACAGATGTCATTGGGCGCTCAATCAACAAAGATGAGTACCTTTGGCCTTTGTCAATGCCACCAAAACTAACAGCTGAGGAGATTGCCATTGCCAGTCTGGAAGATGACTGGGAACGCCAATACCGCGACCATTTAGAAAAAGTGTATGGCAAGATTCTTCAGTCCATGTCTGGAATTCATTACAACATGGAGCTTGGTGCTGACCTTGTGACTGCTCTTTTTGAAGAAAGTGACTATACCTCTCTAATCGCCTTTAAAAACGATCTCTACCTCAAACTAGCTCAAAACTTCCTACGTTTTCGTTGGTTATTGACTTATTTGTATGGAGCTTCGCCAATAGCAGAGCAGGGATTTCTTGACAAACCACTCGATAAGCCTGTTCGATCACTCCGCAATAGTCACCTTGGCTATGTTAATCATGACGACATTCAAGTATCCTACCAAAGCCTCGAACGTTATATTTCTGACATTGAACATTATGTCAATTCTGGTCAACTCATTGCTGAAAAAGAATTTTACTCAGCTGTCCGACTTCGTGGCAGCAAACACAATCGCGATTATTTAGAAAAAGGCATTACATACCTTGAGTTTCGTTGTTTTGATATCAATCCTTTTGACAATCGCGGTATCACCCAAGAGACACTTGATACGGTGCACCTTTTCGCCTTGGCACTTCTTTGGTTAGATGATAGCTTTGCTATTGACCAAGATATTGCTGACGCAAAAGCGCTTAATGACCGCATCGCTCTTAGCCACCCACTTGAGAAATTACCACAAGAATCACCTACTGACCTTATCCTTTCTGCCATGCAAGCGGTCGTCGAACACTTTGATTTGCCAGAGCATTATCACACCCTACTCGAAAATGTTAAAGCACAGATTGAACGCCCTGAATTGACCATTGGTGGACGTTTAGTGACAGAAATTGACCAACTCTCTTTGGAAACATTTGGGCAAGAAAAAGGACAAGTCTATCACGACTATGCTTGGCACGCTCATTATGCCCTCAAAGGCTATGAGAATATGGAACTTTCCACTCAATTATTGCTTTTTGATGCCATTCAAAAAGGAGTAAACGTTAATATTCTTGATGAAAATGACCAGTTTCTCAAACTTTGGCATGGTGACCATGTTGAATACGTCAAAAATGCCAATATGACTGCCAAAGATAATTACATTACACCACTTGTCATGGAAAATAAAGTAGTCACGAAGAAATTACTAGCACAAGCAGGCTTCCCAGTTCCAGCTGGACAAGAATTCGCCGACAAAGATACCGCGCTCCGCTATTTTTCACAAGTCAAAGACAAGGCTATCGTTGTCAAACCAAAATCGACTAACTACGGACTAGGTATCTCAATTTTCAAAGAACCTGCTGACCTTGCTTCTTACCAAAGCGCTCTAGACATTGCCTTTGCTGAAGATGACACGATTTTAGTTGAAGAATTTATCTCTGGAACTGAATATCGCTTCTTCGTTCTTGATGGTAAATGCGAAGCGGTGCTTCTGCGAATTGCTGCTAACGTGGTTGGTGATGGTACACACACGATTGCGGAATTGGTTGACCTTAAAAATCAAAATCCACTCCGTGGCTACAATCACCGTTCACCACTTGAAATCATTGAACTAGGCGACATTGAACGCCTCATGTTAGAGCAACAAGGATACACACCAGATGACATTCTCCCTGAAGGTGTCAAGGTTGATTTACGCCGTAACTCTAACATTTCAACTGGCGGTGATTCAATTGACGTTACCGAAACCATGAACAAATCTTATCAACAACTAGCAGCTCAAATGGCTAGCGCTATCGGTGCTTGGGTTTGTGGGGTAGATTTGATTATTCCTGACGAAAATCTCAATGCTAGTAAAGAAGAGCCAAACTGCTCTTGTATTGAGTTGAATTTCAATCCAGCAATGTACATGCATACTTATTGCCACGCAGGAAAAGGGCAAGCATTGACACCAAAAATCCTAGCAAAACTCTTCCCAGAAATCTAAAAAATTTCTGTCACAACTGCAAACAAAAAATCTGTCTCAAAGTACAGTCATTACTTGTCATCAAGCACCATTTTGCGATAAAATAAATACAAAATTAGATAGAAATGGACTGACTAACATTATGCCACGTTATGGTAGACCTCCAAGAGGTGGAAACAGTATTTTCACCGCTATTATCGGAGTTATTATTCTTATTGCTTTGCTTGAGAGCCTTTTAGAAATCATTTTACCTATTGTTCTTATTGCAGGGGTTGGGTATGGTGTTTATTATTTGGCAACCAAGCAGACACGACTTGAAAAAGTCAATACCGAACAACGTTTACAAGATTTAAAAGATAGTATTAGACTGGCTGATCGCCAAGTTAAACTTTTGGATAATTACCTTGATGAAAAAGATTACACGCAATATGTTGTCGTTGCGCGCCAGCTATTGCCCAAAATCCGCAATATCAAAACTGAAGTCACTGACTTAAAATCTAAAATGGACCTCAAAATCTCTAAACGTATCCTTCAGAAAGCAGAGAGTGTTGAGGAAGATATCTTGTTGCAACTGGAAAAATTGGACGTTTCACCAACAACACCGCAAGCTTCAGGTGAAGAAAAAGAATTGCTTCAATACGCTCCCGAGTTGACCAAGCTTTACAACAATATTCAAAAAGACCACTTAACCATTCTGGAAAAGATTGAAAATGCAGATAACAAGGAAGAATTAACCGCCCTTCACGAAGCAGACATGGAACGTTTTCGAGATATTTTAGAGGGTTATCTCAAAATCAAACAATCTCCAAAAGATTATTACAATGCCGAGGAACGTTTGGCACAGGCCAAAACAGCTATGGAAAAATTTGACTTGGCATTAGACGAAACCTTGAGAAAACTGAACGAAAGTGATTTAAAAGACTTTGATATTAGCCTTCGTATGATGGCTGACGATGATACAAACTTATAATGTTGCCTTGCACATAAAGGAGAATTCTAATGGCTGATACTTTCAACTTTGATATTGATAAAATTGCTGAAAATGCGATTACAAAAACAGATAAAACAACTGAAATTATTGTTTCAAGCGACACCAGCTCAACAGGACAAGTCTCATTCTACGACAAATTGTCACCTGAACAACAATCAGCAATTACAGCTAAAGCACCTGCTTTGGTTGATAATTTCGTTGCTGACCAAAATGCTCTTCTTGATTTTGGAACATCAGCTGTTGAGGAAGTCAACACGACTGTCAATCGCATTTTGTCAGAGCAAAAGAAACTTGAAATTCCTCAAGTAGATGAATTGCTCAAAAACACCAACCGCGAACTAAACGGCTTTATCGCCAAATACAAAGACGCTAAACCTGCTGAGCTTGAAAAGAAACCAAATTTCTTGCAAAAACTTTTCAAACAAGGTAAAGACACTTTGCAAGAATTCTATTTTGATTCGCAAAATATTGAACAAAAAATGGATGGCATGGCTGCCGCTGTTGTCAAACAAGAAGAAACCTTAGCACGTAACATTGTCTCTGCTGAAATGCTTATTGAGGACAATAACAAATCTATCGAAAATCTTGTCGGTGTCATTGCTTTCATCGAAGCCGCTCAAACCGAAGGTGCCAACCGTGCTAGCCAATTGCAAAACGAAATTGCTACGCTTGATAGCGCAACGCCTGAATACCAAACAAAATCAGACGAATTGGCACGCATGACCGAAGTCATCAATACACTGGAACAACAACACACCGAATACCTAAGTCGTCTTTATGTCGCTTGGACAACAACACCACAAATGCGCAACATGGTTAAAGTGTCATCAGATATGCGTCAAAAACTTGGCATGCTACGTCGCAACACCATTCCGACAATGAAATTGTCAATTGCCCAACTCGGTATTTTACAACAATCGGTCAAATCAGGCGTAACTGCTGATGCTATTGTCAATGCTAATAACGCTGCGCTTCAAATGCTTGCTGAAACAAGCAAAGAAGCCATTCCAATGCTCGAACGCACAGCACAAAGCCCAACCGTTTCAATCCAATCCGTGACCGCACTTGCTGAAAGCCTCGTCGAGCAAAATAACGGCATTATTGCTGCAATCGACAACGGTCGCAAACAACGCGCCCAACTCGAAGCAGCCGTTGTCAAATCTGCTGAGACAATCAACGATTCTGTTAAAATTCGTGACCAAAAAATCGTCGAGGCTCTCCTCAACGAAGGCAAAGAAAGCCAAGAAGAGGTTGAGAAAACAAACGTTACAGAAGAAAATTAAACTAAAAAGCGAGTTTCTCCTCGCTTTTTTATCTTCTCATTTTTCATTTGATGATTACGCTTTACAGCTCACAATACTAGCCCATCAAATTTGCTTTGTGTTATAATGTTCTTATGGATAAACTTATAAAATCAATTTCAAAATCTGGTTCTTTCCGTGCTTATGTGCTTGATAGCACTGAGACAGTTAGAACTGCACAAGAAAAACATCAAACACTTTCTAGCTCTACTGTTGCCCTAGGTAGAACACTTATTGCCAATCAAATCCTAGCTGCCAATCAGAAAGGGGACAGCAAAGTAACCGTCAAAGTTATTGGTGATAGCTCACTTGGTCACATTATCTCTGTGGCTGATACTAAAGGACATGTCAAAGGCTACATTCAAAATACTGGCGTTGATGTTAAGAAAACCGCTACTGGCGAAGTCATGGTTGGACCATTCATGGGTGCTGGTCAATTCGTTGTCATCACAGACTACGGTACAGGTAACCCTTACACTTCTTCAACACCACTTGTCTCAGGTGAAATCGGTGAAGATTTGGCTTTTTATTTGACTGAATCTGAACAAACACCTTCTGCCGTTGGGCTTAACGTTCTTCTTGACGACAACGACAAGGTCGAAGTCGCTGGTGGCTTTATGTTGCAAGTCCTTCCAGGTGCTTCTGAAGAAGAAATCAACCGCTATGAAAAACGTATCCAAGAAATGCCTGCCATTTCAAAACTTTTGGAATCTAACGACCACGTTGAAGCTCTTTTAAAAGCAATCTATGGCGAGGATGAGTACAAAGTCCTTGCTGAAGAAGAAATCGGCTTTAATTGTGATTGTTCACGTGAACGTTTTGAAGCTGCTCTTGTCACTCTTGGCAAAGAAGAACTCAAAGCCATGAAAGACGAGGACCACGGTGCTGAAATCACTTGCCAATTCTGTGGTAAAACGTACAACTTCACCGAAGACGACTTGGAGGGATTAATCAATGACTAAACTCAGCTCATCATTTATGATTGGTGATGTTGAAATTCCTCACCGTACGGTTCTAGCACCCATGGCAGGGGTGACGAATTCTGCCTTTCGTACGATTGCAAAAGAATTTGGAGCTGGCTTAGTTGTCATGGAGATGATTTCTGAAAAAGGTCTCCTCTACAATAACGAAAAAACTCTTCACATGCTTCACATTGATGAAAATGAGCATCCAATGTCAATCCAATTATTTGGTGGTGACGCAGACGGACTTAAACGCGCAGCTGAATTCATCCAAGAAAATACCAAAGCTGACATCGTTGACATCAATATGGGCTGCCCTGTGAATAAGGTTGTCAAAAATGAAGCTGGCGCAAAATGGCTCAAAGACCCTGATAAGATTTATCACATTATCAATGAAGTCACTTCTGTTCTCGATATTCCATTGACTGTCAAAATGCGTACTGGCTGGTCAGATAGTGAGCTCGCTGTTGAAAATGCACTTGCTGCCGAATCAGCTGGTGTGTCTGCCCTTGCTATGCATGGACGTACCCGTGAGCAAATGTACACTGGAACATGTGACCACGAGACACTTGCTCGTGTTTCAAAAGCCATTACCAAAATTCCATTTATTGGAAACGGTGATGTCCGTAACGTTCACGATGCTAAATACATGATTGAAGAAATCGGTGTTGATGCTGTTATGGTTGGACGCGCAGCCATGAACAATCCATACATCTTCACCCAAATCAATCATTACTTTGAAACTGGCGAAGAATTGCCAGATCTTCCATTTGTCAAAAAATTGGACATCGCAGAAGACCACCTCAAACGTCTCATCGACCTCAAGGGTGAAAAAATCGCTGTCCGTGAATTCCGTGGTTTAGCCCCACACTACCTCCGTGGTACTGCTGGCGCTGCCAAAATCCGTGGAGCCGTCTCACGCGCAGAAACCATCGACGAAGTCAAAGAAATCTTTAACAGCTTACGATGATTGGGAAATTTCACCGATAACAAACCCAAAAACAGCTGCTAAGTTAAACTTAGCAGCTGTTTTTATTTTATTATTAAGCAATATCAAATTTGAGTTGCCCTTTAGAAACGCCGATTTTAAGGGTATTTCCACTTGCCAATTCGCCTGATAGAATAAGCTCTGATAGTTCATCTTCAACTTTATCTTGCAGAGTACGGCGGAGCGGACGAGCTCCCATTTCTGGGTCGTATCCAATTTCGGCTAAATATTTCAATGCTGATGGTTGGAATTTTAGCGTAATATCTTTTTCAGCTAGTGTCGCAATCAATGGTTTAACCATGATTTTCACAACATCACGCATGTTTTCTTGAGTTAAGTTGTGGAAAACAACCTTTTCATCAATACGGTTGATAAATTCAGGTCGGTAAGCTTTTTTGAGTTCTTCCATGATGCGTTTTTGCATTGCCTCATAATCATGAGCCATATCACGCGCACCAAAACCAACTGTCTTTTCATCACGCAAAGCAGTTGCCCCAAGATTTGATGTCATGATAATAATCGTGTTTGAAAAATCAACTTTACGACCACGACTGTCCGTCAGCACACCGTCATCCAACACTTGGAGAAGCACATTGAAAATATCTGGGTGGGCTTTTTCAACTTCATCAAATAGAAGCACAGAATAAGGTTTGTTGCGAACTTTTTCAGTCAATTCGCCACCTTCTTCGTAACCGACATACCCTGGAGGAGCTCCGTTAAGACGGCTCGCCGCAAATTTTTCCATGTACTCAGACATATCAAAACGGATAAGAGCAGATTCATCATCAAATAGCAGTTCTGCTAGTGCTTTAGCCAACTCTGTTTTACCAACACCCGTTGGACCTAAGAACATAAACGACCCAATCGGACGTTTGCCTGTACGAATGCCCGCTTGATTACGACGAATAGCACGACTAATCGCTGAAATAGCTGAATCTTGGCCAATCACACGCTTATGGAGTTCTTTTTCGAGGTTCAAGTATTTCTTACTATCTGCCTGTGTCATTTTCTCAACAGGAATACCTGACAAACGACTGAGCATTGCCATAATATCATCTTCTGTCACAGCAGTTGGTTTACGATTTGGCTTCTTGCGTGACTCTTTCAGCAATTTCGTTGCCAATTTGAAATCACCTTCTAAAATAGCTTTATCAGCAGGTGTCAAAGTAGCTGGCGCTTCTTTTTTCACCAAACCTTGAACCGTTGCACTTGCTTCATCAAGCAAATCAATCGCTGAATCAGGAAGATTTTTACTTGTCAAATAGCGATGCGCAGCTTTGACAGCCGTTAAAACAGCTTCGTCAGAAATCACCACATTATGAAAATCTTCATATGATTTCTTTAGTCCAAGCAAGATTTGGTAAGCATCTTCAACACTTGGTTCTTCAATGGTAATCTTAGCAAAACGGCGAGAAAGCGCCGCATCTTTTTCAAGATGTTTTTGATATTCTTCTTGCGTTGTCGCACCAACCATATGAAGCGTACCACGCGCAAGCGCTGGTTTTAGAATATTAGCCGCATCCAAAGTGCTGTCAATTCCAGAGCCTGAACCCATAATTGTATGCACTTCGTCAATGAAAAGAATAATATGACCATCTTCCTCAATATCTGAGATGATTTGGTTCATGCGTTCTTCAAAATCACCACGGAATCGCGTACCAGCCACAACGCTCATCATATCAAGCTCTAGAACACGCATGTCTTGGAGTTCATACGGAATCGCACCATTGACAATTCGCTGTGCCAAACCGTAAGCAAGAGCCGTTTTACCAACACCAGCTTCCCCTACTAAAACTGGATTGTTTTTCGTTTTGCGGCTAAGCACCTGCACCATACGAGAAATTTCTTTTTCACGACCGATAACAGGTTCTAATTTTCCTTGACGTGCCATCTCTGTCAAATCACGCGTGAAATCTGACAAATCCCCCGCTGTTGACTGTGGTTTCATCATTTCAGAAAAAACACCGCCCATTGTCGATTTTTTCGGCTTACGAAGTTCATGAATAGCTTTGATATTTTCCTTTGTAAAACCAGCATTACGTGCCAAACTCTTACGCAAATCAATCAAACGAGCAGCATCACCGTCTTCTTTGTTTTTAAAACCAGCAACCTCTAACAAACGTGTAGCAAATAAATCAAGGTTTAACAACATCGCATAAAGCACGTGTTCTGTCCCGATTTCGTTACCACCAGTCACCTGACAAATAGACTTAGCAAATGCTAAAACATCACTGAGAGCTTTAGATTGTTCCACAAAATGAACTCTGTCAACATCCGTTAACGGTGATTTCCCAATGGCTAAAACAGCTGCCGCTTCATATTCTTCATAGGCGATTTTAGTTTGGTATTCCGCAAATGTTAGCCCTGCGACTGAGTCATGGATAGCAACCATAGCTAAAAGAACGTGCCAACTTTCTAAATATGGGCTTTCAAAACGCGCTGCTTGGTATTGAGCAACACTGAAAACCTCTTGCATTTTTATCGAATACTCACTCATAAATGGAATCCTTTTCTATCTAATCTTTGTAAAATTTTCCGCAACATACGTGCCCTAATCTCTGGAGCATCTTTGCCAAGAACATCATCCGAAGCCGTTGCTAAAATCAAATTTCCTTCACGTTCAGTAATGATTTTTTCATCAAACAGCAACTGAATCAAATCCGTGAAAACCTGCTCACTAATACGTTCACCAATGTTTGCCATAAGATTACCAAACATTTGATGTTGATCTGAAAAACGCACTCTGGCAATGCGGATATAACCTCCACCACCACGTTTACTTTCGACAGTATAACCACGACTTTCCGTGAAACGCGTTTTAATCACATAATTAATCTGGCTAGGAACAACTTGAAAGGTATCTGCCAAATTTGACCGCTTAATTTCAGCAATACCTGATTGGGCAAGTAATTGCTTAATGTATTCTTCAATACTATCAGATGTATTTTTTGCCATTAGCTTCCTCCTTTTCAAGATTAATGACCATTTCCAAATGGACTATCTTTGACTATAACTGACTATCATTATAACAAAAATATCCTTTTTAGGGGAGAATAAGCCCTACTAATTTAGATAAATTTAATATCTCCATCTCGAGTTTCATAAAAATAAAGGCAATCTATCCAATACATCATTTTGAGCGAATTCAGCAAGCAAAAATTGAGTGCTCTAACACCCCACTATGTACGCTTTAATTTATGTTATAATAGTTTTTGGCAACTAAAAACCCCCAATCGCCTGCGAAAGAAGGTGTACAAGTTGTTGTTTCATATTCTTCTTTTCGTTATCGTTCGCAACATAGTAAATCTTGTTGTGATTCCTCTAGCACGGCTATTTGGAACGAAATGGATAGAGAAGCATTTTGATGATAACAAAAAATAGTTGTCCTTCTCTGAGACGTTGCAAGGTTGTTAGCAACGCATAAAAAAGCACCCTTAGTCTTGGCGGACAGGGTGCTTTTCTTGTACAAGTTTTGTACATATTCTCCTTGTTGTTACCATTATTATAGCACGATTTAATACTCCCTGTCAAAGAAAGGCAATCAAATAGTCAATCACACCAATCATGATACCATTTTCAGCCCAAAATAAGGCAAAAGAATTTCAATGAAAGACAGATTTTAGTTGTGTTTGCTCAAGAGATAGGATACAATAAAATCTGTAACAAATGAAAGGTTTCAAGTAAATGAACTATATTATTACATTTTTGATTGCCATGGTTCCTCTTGTAGAACTTCGTGGCGCTGTTCCTTATGCAATCGCCACTGGTATTCCAATGTGGCAAGCACTTATTATCGGGGTTGTCGGCAATATGCTTCCTGTCCCAATTATCTTCTTCTTCGCACGTCGTGTGCTTGAATGGGGAGCAGATAAACCAGTTATCGGTGGTTTCTTTACTTGGTGTTTGAAAAAAGGTCACAACGGTGGTAAAAAATTAGCTGCGACTGCTGGTGACCGTGGACTATTTATCGCCTTATTGCTCTTTGTTGGTATCCCAATTCCTGGAACAGGTGCTTGGACTGGAACATTAGCCGCATCAATCCTTGATTGGAACTTCAAACAAAGCGTTATTGCAGTTATGCTCGGCGTTATCCTCGCAGGACTAATCATGGGAACACTAACAATTCTCGGCTTAGGAGCATTTAGCTAAAACAAAAACAAGAGCTTAGAAAGCAAACTAAGCTCTTTTAATATTGTTTTTTATCAACTGTTAGCAAGATTTCTCAAGCATGCAAAAACCACCTGAGACAAATATTTTGGGTGGTTAATTTTCTTCAATATCTATCAATAACTTTTGAGCCATATTTTTGAGTAATTCTTTATTCTCTAGTTCAAAAATGGTAATAGCATTGCGACAGTATTTTTTTGCCTCTTCATAGAGTTTTGTTTCATCTAAAACATAGGCTTTCATCAATAAAGAATCACCTAATAAATAAATTGATTTTTTCTCTAAAATCTCCTCTATAGCTCTTGAAATATAGGTTAAAGAGTTAGTCATATCGCCTTTTACAAAATAAGCGCGAGAAATGCTATATAGAAAAGTCACACGGTCACGAAAATCATCATTAACTTGGTAATCATCAATAATCGACTCAAAATATTGTAAAGCTAGCTCATCTTCATGATTCTCACTATAAATACTAGCAATAGCTGACACAACTTTTAAATAAAGTTGGAAATAATGATTTTTAACTTGAGGTAACAATTTTTCTAATTTTTGAATGGTTTCTGGTAGATTAACCTGTTTAGTCATATAATCAGTAATCGCCAGCAACCAATCATAATACAAAAGTTCCTCTGTTGTCATACTAGTATTAGCTAGTGCTTTCAAGACGTACACCAGATTTTCATAATCCCTCATATACAACAATTGTTTAACTTTATCAGAATAAACTCTATTGTGATGAATGGCGTTTGTTAATTCAAAAATTTCAGAGACTACTGACATGTCAATATCTAGTCTTTTAACCAACTTAAAAAACAAATCGACTGACGGTGTTGTTTCATTTTTTTCTATCTTGCTGATGACAGCTTGAGCACAAATACCTTCAGCCAACTCTTTTTGAGTTAGCACTTTTTCTTTACGTTTAGTTTTAATCAACGTCGCAATATCAGTAATCATACGCCCTCCACTTCATTAATATTATAACAAGTAATAAATCTTTAGGAAATATCATAATGCCTTAATTTACGATTTGAGAAATAAAGTAAACTAACTAGTAATAAAGCCATTGCAAATAGGACAAGAAACAGACGCCACGACATGATTTTAGCGACATACCCAAAAATGAGTGAACCAATTGCCAGAGTTGGAATTGTCACCGTATAGAAAGCACTAAAAACCTCCCCAAGGTGCTCGTCAGGAATCTCCGTCTGTAAAATAGGCTTTTGAGCAACGTGTGTTATGCCAAGAAAAAGACATGAAACAAACCAAATCAGCAATAATACCAAACGACTATGCACCATTGCCGTAGAACCAATCCCGATTCCAAAAATAGCAGTCGCTAGCCAGAAGGCTTGTCCTAAGCTGAATTTTTGTAACACAAAATTAGCAACAACCGTAGTTCCCAATAAAGTGCCAACAGCACAGGCAGAAACTAACAGTCCATAAAAGGCTGAATTACCAACATCTTTAGCAATCAATAATTGGTAAACATTAAAACCACCGAAAAGAAAGTTGACAATAGCCCCTCCCAATGTAATAGAGAAAACCACTTTATTTTGCCAGATAAAACGTAAACCACTCCAAAAATCCGTCTGCTCATGTGTCTTTTCAATCTTTTCTTTAAATGATATTTGCCTAAAAAGTAAAATTGAACTTAAAAATGTCAAAACATCAATTAACAGCAAGGGAATATAACTCAGCACAGAAAGTAAGAAACCACTAATCGCAGTAAAAACATACTCCGTCCCATTGTAAGCCACAGACATATACATCTCTGCCTTAGCTAAATCTTTGGTGGGAACAATTTTAGGAACTAAAGCATCTTGCACAGTATAGGTATTCAATCCAACCGTAGAAGCAATGAAAACACAGCTAAAAATAATCGCTAAACTGAGATTAGCATTGACACCTCTCAAAGCAATACCTAAAACAATTCCCAAAACAGCCAGTAATTGTGCCAACTCCAAAAATACCAATAAATGCTTTTTGGGTAAAGAATCAATCTTTTTCCCAAAAATAAAAGAAAAGGTATTAGGAATAAAAATTAAAAAGTTTAATACGCCAACATACCAAGCACTATTAGTCATTTCTAACACATACCACGATAACACAATGGTATAAATCGAATCACCGCAATTGCTAATAAGTCGTCCCAAGAATAATTGACAAAAATCCTTATACTTTCTTAATGTCATAAATCGTCCTTTCGTTGATTTAATTATAACCAATGATATTATTTTGTCAATATAAAAAACGGTTTAAGAATTTTTATAATCTTTTATGATTTTTCCAAAAAACAACTGTTAGTCCCTACAATTTTACACACAAGTCAAGTTCTTTGATAAGACATCCACACAAAAACCACCTGAGATTTCTATCTCAGGTGGTTAGTTTTATTAGCAAGCTATTCTTATTTGTTAAGTGCTGCTGCCATTGTTGCTGCAACTTCTGATTCAAAGTCGTTAGCAGCTTTTTCGATACCTTCACCAACTTCAAAACGAGCAAAAGTAACAACTTTAGCGTTTACTGAATCAAGGTATTGTTCAACAGTTTTGCTGTCGTCCATGATGTAAACTTGTGCAAGAAGTGTGTATTGTTGGTCAACTTTAGTGTTGTCAAGCATGAAGCGAGCCATTTTACCAGGGATGATTTTATCCCAGATTTTTTCTGGTTTGCCTTCTGCTTTAAGTTCTGCTTTGATATCTTCTTCAGCTTGAGCGATTACTTCATCAGACAATTGTGATTTAGAACCGAATTTCAAGTGTGGAAGAGCTGGTTTGTTAACCATTGCACGTGATTCGTTATCAAGATCGATTTTGTGGTTCATTTGAGCCAATTCATCATGGATGAATTGTGGGTCAAGTTCTTCGTATGAAAGAACTGTTGGTTTCATAGCTGCAACGTGCATTGAAACTTGTTTAGCAAGAGCTTCGTCGCCACCTTCAAGAACTGTGATAACACCGATACGTCCACCGTTGTGTTGGTAAGCGCCGAAGTGTTGTTCATCAGTTTTTTCGATAAGTGCGAAACGACGGAATGAAATTTTTTCACCGATTGTTGCAGTTGCATTAACAAAAGCTGCTTCCAAAGTGTCGCCTGAAGCCAATGTTACTTTAAGAGCTTCTTCGTTGTTAGCTGGTTTTTGTTCAGCGATAGCTTTAGCTGTTTCTTTAACCAATTCAACGAATTGTGCGTTTTGAGCAACGAAGTCAGTTTCAGCGTTAACTTCAACAACTGCTGCAACGTTACCGTCAACATAAAGACCAGTCAAACCTTCAGCGGCTACGCGGTCAGCTTTTTTAGCTGCTTTAGCCATACCTTTTTCGCGAAGCAATTCAATTGCTTTTTCCATGTCACCGTCAGTTTCAACAAGTGCTTTTTTAGCGTCCATGACACCAGCACCTGATTTTTCACGCAATTCTTTTACTTGAGCTGCAGTAATTGCCATTTTTATGTCCTCCAGGATTTTTTGTTTTCCAAAATAATAAAAACGAGACAGAGCGGTTTGCTTTCTGCCCCGTTTTAAAGCATATCAAAGACTGTTAAGCCTTAAAATCTTATTCGTTGTCGCCTTCTACAACTTCAACGATTTCTTCGATTGAGTCAGCTTGTGCTTCTGATGCAAAATCAACATCTGCATCTTCACCTTGACGTCCTTCGATAACAGCATCAGCCAATTTAGATGTAATCAATTTAACGGCACGGATAGCGTCATCGTTTGCTGGGATGATAACATCGATGTCATCTGGATCAGCGTTTGTATCAACCATTGCAACAACAGGGATACCAAGTTTTTTAGCTTCTTTAACAGCGATTTGTTCTTTGTGTGGGTCAACAACGTACATTACGTCTGGGATACGAGGCATATCTTCGATACCACCCAAGAATTTTTCAAGACGAGCACGTTGTTTGTTAAGAAGAGCAACTTCTTTCTTAGGAAGAACTTCAAAAGTTCCATCTTCTTCCATACGTTTGATTTCTTTCAAACGAGCGATACGTTTTTGGATAGTATCCCAGTTTGTAAGAGTTCCACCCAACCAACGGTGGTTGATGTAGTATTGACCAGCACGTTCTGCTTCTTCTTTAACAGCATCAGCAGCTTGTTTTTTAGTACCAACAAACAAGATAACAGCGTCGTTAGCAGCTGCATCACGAACGAATTCGTAAGCTGCATCAGCCATTTTTACAGTTTGTTGAAGGTCAATAACGTGGATACCGTTACGTTCTGTGAAGATGTATTTAGCCATCTTAGGGTTCCAGCGACGAGTTTGGTGACCAAAGTGAACACCAGCCTCAAGAAGTTGTTTCATTGAAATTACTGCCATGAGTAGTTTCTCCTTTTTATAATGTTTTTTCCTCTCCCAGACTTCATCTTGCAAACCCACTCACAAAGAGCAACAGATTCACAATACATCCAGAATGAGTATTTGTTGCATAATACAACTATCATAGTTTACCATAAAAGCCCCATTTTGACAAGTCAAATGCGACCTTAAAAAAGCTTTTCTTTAAAGTATTTTGACAAAGATTTTTGCATACTTCCTATCATAAAATATCTGCCATGATAAATTCTTGTTCCCTTTCCACAAAAAAACAAAAGCCCGACAGAATCGGACTTTTGGTGTAAACACATTATATAAAGGCGGTAGACGGATTTGAACCGACGATCAAGCTTTTGCAGAGCCGTGCCTTACCACTTGGCTATACCGCCATAACAAATAATATTCTACCTTAAAATCTAAATGGCGTCAAGTAGATTTCTTAAATTATGAACTTACCTTAACGATTCTATTTCCCTTGTAAAATACGGGATTTATGCTATAATACTAAAAATATTTGGAGGTGTTTTATGAAAAAACTAAGTCCTAACAGTCACATTCGCGTACTCAGTCCGTCAGATTCAATTGCTCGCTTGGGTGGATTTGAAGCCAATCTTTCTGCCAAAGAAACATTAGAAAATCTAGGATTTCGTGTGTCATTTTCAGAACATTATTTAGAATCTGATATGCTCTATTCTTCTTCAATCAAGAGCCGTGTTGCTGATTTGCACGCTGCTTTTGCTGATGACTCTGTTGATGCTATTCTGGCTACGATTGGTGGTTTTAATTCTAATGAACTATTGCCTTATCTTGACTACGACTTAATTGCCAAACACCCTAAAATCATCTGTGGGTATTCGGATTCGACAGCCTTTTTGAATGCTATTTTTGCTAAAACTGGAAACCTCACTTACATGGGACCATCATATTCTAGTTTTAAAATGAAAGAAGGTCAAGATTACCAAAGCAAGGCTTGGTTAAATGCCATGACCAAATCAGCTTATGACCTTGTTCCAAGTCAAGAGTGGTCAAGCGACCCTTGGTATGACCCAACACAACCACGTCATTTTATGCCAACAGAATGGAAAATTTACAACGCAGGGAAAGCTTCTGGCACCATTATTGGTGGAAATTTATCTACTTTTGGACTTCTTCGCGGAACACCTTACGCCCCTCAAGTCAACGATTATGTCCTTTTCTTGGAGCAAGCAGAAGCAGATAATTACCTTGATTTTGACCGCAATTTAACAGCCATTTTACAAGCTTACCCCAATCCAAAAGCGGTGCTTATCGGACGCTTTCCAAAGGAATGCCAAATGACACCCGAAATATTAACCTATATCCTAGACAAGCACCCACTTCTTAAAACCATTCCTGTCATGTATGACCTTGATTTTGCCCACACTCAGCCACTCTTTACAATCACTATCGGCGCACAAGTAAGCATTGACACTGATACATTAAGCATTCATGTTGAGGAAGAGTAGATACTCTAAAAAGATTAGTTAAAATATTTTCATTTGCAGATTTGCAAATAAACCGATTTCAATGTTTCCTCTGTTAAAATAAAACTATAGTTTAAGGAGGATAATCACTATGTTGAAACGCTTAATTAATTTATTACCTATTCTAATCTTTTTGCTTTTACCGCTTATTTAATTTGAGCAAACCCTAAAAAACTTTTAAACAAAACTCTTTTCATAACATTAACAACCACCCTTATCCAATCTCTTTAAGGGCGGTTTTTATTTGTTTAGTTTTAGTCAAAAAGACTTGATAGATTTGCCTTTAAGAAAGCAACAATGGTCGGATTGCCAACTTCTTCGACGCAAGTGATATAATGCTCCAAGTCAGAAAGGTCATCTGACCCACTTTCGATATGGGCAATAATTTTTTTCGAGAAATTCAAACAAATCGTCGCAAACATATCTTGATAAGTTACTATTTTTTCCAAGCATTCAATAAAATAGTTCGCTTGACTAATTTTACGATAGCTAATCAAAGTTAAAATCAAATTCAAAAAAACAAGCTCTGCACTTTTCTTGTGGTTAGGCAAAGATAAATATAATTTATCTCGCTCAACAAAAGCTTTTCCAAGGAAAATCAAATCATCATCGGATAAGATTGTCATCGTATTACCAAAAATGTAAAGCTCATACTCTGTCCATTCTTCTATCTCATAAAGATAAGATGTCAAAAAATTCTTTTCGTCTTCTGTGATAACATAGCTAGGGTCCAAAGAATGAATTGTAATCTTAATCATTAACTCATTTAAACGGTTATAAACATCAAAAGATTCAGTATTTTTATCAGTCTCAAGCAGACGACGCAAACCGTCAATATCTTGCTTGTTATACAAATCAGAGATGACATTTCCTAGTTTAAAAAAACTCGTTTCTTCGTAATTATTAATGGCATGACCAAATTCTGAAAAGGTCATGTGAATCCCTGAAATAGCAATCAATAATTTATCCGCCGCTAACATGGTTTGACCATTTTCAAAACGTGACAGTTGCGAAACTGATAAATTATCACGCGCAACATCTTTTAATTTTAAACCGCGGGCAATTCTCAACTCACGATATAACTCACCTAATTGCATTGATTTTTCAATTTTCATATAGTCTCCTTTGTAATAAATTTCCAATATGGATGTCTAAATTTTGTTGTTAAAAACTATTTACGCTAATAAATTTTAAAAAGTTTATTATATCAATTTTTCCAGTGCATGCTATAGTTTATTGTATCATATTTTTTAATAAACAGAAAAAAAACAAAAACCTAATAAAATAAGTTTTTGTTTTTGTTTTCTATCACCAAATAATAACACGGTCTTCTGGTGCACGCCACATTGGGTCTCCTGCTTTGATGTCAAATTCTGTGTGGAATTCATCAAAGTTTGTCAATGTGACATTGGTTCGGAGTTTGCCTGGTGCGTGAACATCAATGCTTGCTAGCATTTGCATATATTCATCACGCGCTTTCATGCGCCAAATCGTTGCAAAGTTGATGAAGAAATCACGCGCTGAGAAATCCTCGTCCTGTTTTGCAGCTTCGAGCGCACAAGCCACACCACCAAGATCAGCCACATTTTCAGAAACGGTTAATTTACCATTGACTTTCGCACCGTATGAATCTAAGCCATCAAATTGGTCAACGATTTTATCCGTACGTTCTGTAAAGGCTTTGTAGTCCGCTTCTTTCCACCAGTTATTAAGACTACCATGTTCGTCAAATGATGCACCGTTGGTATCAAAAGCATGTGAAATTTCATGAGCAATAACCGCACCAATACCACCATAGTTAGCTGATGAACTTTGTTCTAAACTGTAAAATGGAGCTTGTAAGATAGCCGCTGGAAAGACAATCTGATTTTGTTGTGGGTCATAGTAAGCATTAACCATATGGGCAGGCATATGCCATTCACTACGGTCAACAGGCTTGTTCCATTTGCTCCAGCTATGTGCGATTGAAATTTTAGCAAGGTTTTGCGCATTTTCAACTAATGACAACGAATCATCAATGATTTTCTTAGCGTAAGTTTCTGGCAATTTTTCAGGATAACCAATGTGTGGTGTAATCACGTTTAATTTAACAATGGCTTTATCACGTGTTTCTTTTGCCAACCAATCTGCTGATGTCAAACGTTTCTTGTAAACATCAATCATCGTCGCTACTTTATGCTCCACATCAGCTTTGGCTTCTGGAGAGAATTTTTGCCCAGCATACCAAAGACCAAGTGCTTGGTTGTAAGGACCTGAAGCTAAGTAATAAGCCGCTTTTTTCTTATCCATAGCTTGTGGTGTGCCTGAAAGCGCACGACCATAAGCACCTGAAAGCACACGAATGTCATCTGTTAAGTAACCGTTAAATGCCCCCGTAGCTGATAAAACCAAATCCGCCTTTAGCAAATCCCAGTTTTTTTCTGAATAATAGTCAGCAGCAAATTCTGTCCAGAAACGTTCTTCAGGAACAATCACTTTGTCAGGAATTTCTCCCAAAATTTGCGTGAAAATAGTGTCCAAAGGCAATTCTGGTGCTAATTTTGTAAAATCAGCCCAATCATATGGGTGATAAAGTTTGACGTATTCAGAAGATTCTTCACGTGACAAAACATATTTAGCGACTTTGGCATCTAATGCAATCACCTTGTCAAGCAAGCCTTTCGTTTCTTCATCTGAAAAACCAAATTTTGGTAATAATTCTTCTTGCATTTTACGCCAGATAGCTAGTAATTCTTTACCTTTTTCGTTATCTTCGGCATAGTAAGTCGTATCAGGCAAGATTGTTCCAGGAGCTTCTGCCCAAAGAACATTAAGCTGCGCATTCATGAAATCTGGGGCAACACCAAGCGGAAATTCATTTGGTTTTCCTGCCATTTCAAAATCGGCAATTTTGCCTGCAAATTCAGCAAAAGAATCCAAGTTTTTGTATTCTTCAATCAATGGAAGAACTGGCGCAACACCAACTTCTTCACGTTTATCATAATCTGAAGTCATACGATGAAGCTTGATATAGTTTTGTAAAATACTGTCCTCTGGCACATCTTCGCCGCTAAGCCATTTATCTGTTGTCGCCAACATTAAGTCTTCAATCTCATCGGCTAAATCTGAAAAACCACCTGTACGTGGTTTATCATCAGGAATGACGGCTGTTTTTTCCCATTCGCCATTGACAGCATCATAAAAATCGTCTTGATATCGAGTCATAAAAAATCTCCTTTAATCTATTAGAACCATTTTATCAAAAAAACGTGAGAATAGCAGATATAAAGCGCATTTGTTAGAGATTAAATAACGGACTTTCTGACACTTTTTTGCTATACTTGGGCAAGGAGGCGACTATGACTAAAAAACATTATAATTGGGCAACCCTAGGAACTGGTGTCATTGCTAATGAATTAGCGCAAGCACTTCAACAACAAGGACGAAAACTCTATTCTGTTGCTAACCGTACTTATGATAAGGGGCTAGCTTTCGCTGAAAAATATAGCATTGACAAAGTTTATCAAACTATTGATGAGGTATTTGACGACCCTAATGTAGATATTATTTACATCTCAACGCCACACAATACACACATTAACTTTTTGCGCAAAGCCCTAGCAAACGGCAAACACGTTTTATGTGAAAAGTCAATTACGCTTAACACTGACGAATTGGACGAAGCTATCAAGCTAGCTGAAGAAAATCACGTCATTTTAGCAGAAGCCATGACCATTTTCCATATGCCAATTTACCGCAAGCTTTCAGAAATCATTGCGACTGGAAAACTCGGTGAATTGAAGCTCATTCAAATGAATTTTGGTAGCTACAAAGAATACGATATGACAAACCGTTTCTTTAATCGTCAGTTAGCTGGCGGTGCACTTCTTGATATCGGTGTCTATGCTCTTTCTTTTGTCCGTTGGTTTATGACATCAACGCCGACTCAAATTGCTTCCCAAGTAAAACTAGCTCCGACAGGAGTCGATGAACAAGCAGGGATTTTGCTAACGAATAGCCAAGGCGAAATGGCAACTCTGACGTTAAGCCTTCACGCCAAACAACCAAAACGTGGAACAATCGCCTACGATAAAGGCTATATCGAACTTTACGAATACCCTCGTGGGCAAAAAGCGGTGATTACCTATACCGAGGACGGACATCAAGAAGTCATCGAAGCTGGAAGTACCGCACTCGCTCTTTCCTACGAAGTCGCTGACATGGAAAATGCCGTTTCTGGTCAAGAAAATGCCATGCACCTCGACTACACCAAAGACGTCATGGACATTATGACTAAACTCCGCAAAGACTGGAACCTCACTTACCCAGAAGAAGAATAAAACCCTTGACATTACAAGGTTTTTATTCGAAAATTCACCTTAAAAATGTTATATTTAAAGAAAAACGTTGAAATAGGTGGGATTTCTAATTGGTAAAAAAAGAAGTTTTAGGGGCTGCCACGTTATCTATCTTGGTGATAGTATTTATCTTGGTAAATAACTATTTACCAAGTGTGGCTAACATTTTAAATTTTGTGGTCTTTTGGCTTTGCGTGCTTGTTTTACTTTACAGCATTATCTTTCTTATCCGCGCAACATTAAAATCACGAAGAAAAAAAATGAGCAGGGAAATCTCCCTGCTCATTTTTTTCATCCGCCAGATTCGTCTCAAAGTGCTATGGGGGAAATGGAAATACACCATATCATGTGATTATGTTTTATGCTTGTTTAATACTATTTATCATCCTTATGGGTATTGACATCTTTTTGGGAAAATCGTTGTCTAACGGAGTGTCTAAACTGCTTCTTTGTACATCATGTCTTGCTATTCTTGGCATGATTATCGCTGGATATCGGTATGAGTGTGATAAATTTGCTCAAATAGATGACTTGATACGTCTAAGAACGCTCGGTGTTTCCATTAATCCGCATAGCCGTCTTGGAAAAATCGGCTACGGTTTAGCCATTGTATTGATAATTACCATTCTGGTCATTATCCTACTTGCTTTATAAATTTTCTTGATAAATGGCAAGTGTTTGATAAGGTTTTAAAGTGATTTTTTCAGAAAGGTTTGTTTCTGGATAATTGCTTAACAAAACTTGTCCTGACTGATAAGCTTCTGGCAAATCAAGCTCAACTTCTTTAGCAAAAAAATTATTCAACACCAACAACTGTTTTCCGTCAAAATGACGTTCAAACGCATAAACATAAGGATTATCTTGATAAGCTGACTGATAACTTCCTTCTGCAATAATTGGTAAGTCTTTTCTGAGACGAATCAATTGTTGATAGAAAGTAAAGATTGGTCCGCTTTTTTCATTTTCAACATTAATGTCACGATACGTTTTACCAACTTTCAACCATGGTGTGCCTGTTGAAAATCCCGCATTCTCTGAAGCATTCCATTGCATTGGCGTACGGCTATTGTCACGTGATTTTGCTTGAATAATGGCAAATGCTTCCGCTTCTGTCTTGCCTGATGTCAGTAATTCTTGGTAAGCATTTAAACATTCAACATCAACATAATCAACCATGCTGTCATAATCTGGATCGAGCATACCAATTTCTTCGCCCATGTAAATATATGGTGTACCACGAGACAAATGAATGGCTGCCGCTAACATGGTCGCTCCCTCATTACGGAAGTTTTTAACATCTATGAAACGATTAATCGCACGAGGTTGGTCATGATTATTCCAGAAAAGTGCTGACCAGCCACCACCCTCACTCATTTTTTCGCCCCAAGTGTGGAAAAGTGTTTTTAATTCTTCAAAATCAAATGATTTTAACGTCCATTTTTGACCATTTTCGTAGTCAACCTTAAGATGATGAAAATTGAAAACCATATCCAATTCATGACTGTCAGGGTTGCTATACTGGATACAATTTGGAATGTCTGTAAAGCTCATTTCACCAACCGTCATGCTATTGTCATCTTGACCAAATGTCGCTTGATTTAACATTTTCAAATAATCGTGCGTAATCGGACGGTCTGTATATTCAGGTTTACCATCAAAAGCAGTATTATCTTTCAGCTCTTCATCTTTACCAATTAAATTAATCACATCAAAGCGAAATCCCTTGACACCTTTTTCACGCCAGAAATTAACCACCTTGAACAATTCCTCACGCACATGCGGATTGCGCCAATTCAAGTCAGCTTGTGTAATGTCAAACAAATGCAAATAATATTTGCCAGTATCACCAAATGGTGCCCAAGCATTGCCACCGAATTTTGAAACCCAATTCGTCGGCGTATCACGTAAAATGAAGAAATCTTGATAATATTTGTCCCCAGCTAAAGCCTTTTGGAACCACTCATGTTCTGTTGAGCAATGATTCAAAACCATATCAAGCATTAATTCAATGCCATGTTCCTTAGCTTTTTGACTTAATTCTTCAAAATCAGTCATTGTCCCAAATAAGGGATTGACCGCTGTGTAATCTGAAATATCGTACCCATTATCACGTTGAGGACTTGGATAGAAAGGGTTGAGCCAGATGACATCAACACCTAATTCTTCCAAATAGGGTAATTTTTCAATAATCCCACGCAAGTCCCCTACGCCATTGCCTGTCGTATCTTTATAAGATTTTGGGTAAATCTGATAAACGACTTTTCTCTTATCAAATGCCAATTTTTGCTCCTTTATCACAATTTACTTGCTGTAAAAATCGCTTCCCCACGCGCAACATCACACGGCAATTCTCGCGTAACATCCGTCTGGAAATCATTTTGATTGGTCACAATAACAGGTGTCGCCACAGGGTAGCCAGCCGCTTGAATTGCTTCAATATCAAAACTAATCAAAGCATCACCAGCCGACACTCTATCACCTTGTTTGACATGAGCTGTAAAGCCGTCTCCGTCAAGATTTACCGTGTCCATACCGATATGCATCAGCAATTCAAGACCTTCATCTGAAATCAAACCAATCGCATGTTTTGTTGGGAAAAGAACTGACACCACACCGTCAACTGGCGCAACCAATTCTCCTTCTTTCGGTTCAATCACAACACCTTGTCCCATAACACCTTGGGCAAAAACAGGGTCTGGTGCTTCACTCAAATTTTTAGCACGTCCTGCAAGCGGACTTTGGATAGAAATCACTGTTCCTGCAGGCACTTCCGCATCCTTTTTAGCCTCAACAACTGCCTGAACTTGTGAATTTTCATCTGACTTCACTTCATCTTCAGCTTTTGTCAAGAAACCAACACGACGGAAAATAAATGTCAAAACAAATGGAATAACAATTGCAAGCACCATATCAATGGCAAATAAGCCCATATATTTTGCTTGAATCGAAAGAATACCTGGCAAACCACCGATACCAATCGCATTAGCCGTGATATTGAAACTTGTACAGAATAGCCCTGCAATACCTGAACCGATCATCCCTGCAACAAATGGGTAAACATACTTCAAGTTAACCCCAAAAAGTGCTGGTTCCGTAACTCCAAGATAAGCTGAAATTGCTGCTGGCAATGAAATTTGAGCTTCACGTTCATCATGACGATTCATCACATAAAACGCCAAAACAGCAGAACCTTGAGCAATATTTGACAAAGCAATCATTGGCCAAAGCCCAGTACCACCAGCATCCGCAATCAATTGTGTATCAATCGCATTCGTCATGTGGTGTAAACCAGTAATAACAAGTGGCGCGTAAAGTGCACCAAAGATAGCACCAAAGAGCCATTTCACAGGACCAGTCAATCCAGCAAGTACCACTGCTGAAATACCTTTACCAATTGTCCAACCAATCGGACCAAGCACCGTATGTGCCAAAATCAATGCTGGAATCAATGATAGAAACGGCACAAAAATCATCGAAATTACTTCTGGAATATGCTTACGCCAGAACCGTTCCAGATAAGCCAAAGACAACCCTGCCAAAAGTGCTGGGATAACTTGAGCTTGGTAACCAATCTTTTGAACTGTAAAGAAACCAAAATCCCAAGTCCAATTTGCTGCAATTTCAGCAGCAGACGTACCTGCCACACTATAGGCGTTTAGCAACTGGTTTGGAGAAACTAAACAAATCCCCAGAACAATCCCCAGAATCTGGCTAGTTCCCATTTTACGTGTCACAGACCAGACGATTCCCACTGGTAAATAGTGGAAAATCGCTTCACCTGGCAACCACAAGAATGAGTTCACACCAGACCAAAATTGAGAAACCTCAACAATCGTCTTACCATTCAATGCTGACCATTCTACACCTTCAAGGATATTACGAAAACCTAAAATCAAACCACCAACGATAATCGCTGGAATGATAGGTGTAAAAATTTCCGCCAACATTGCAAGCGCACGTTGTAACCAATTTTGATTTTTTTGCGCAGCTGATTTAGCCGCTTCTTTTGATACCCCTTCGATACCAGAAACCGCTGTAAAATCATTATAAAAAATAGGGACATCATTTCCGATAATCGCTTGGAATTGCCCTGCATTTGTAAATGTTCCCTTAACCGCAGGGATGGCTTCCAAACGCTTAACATCCGCCTTACTCTCATCATTTAAAACAAAACGCATCCGTGTCGCACAATGCGTTACCGCCGCAATATTTTCTTTCCCGCCGATAGCTTCAAGCATTTCACGGGCATCTCTTTCAAATTTTCCCATATGTCTTCGGTAAAACCGACTCCTTCGTTAGTCTATAAATAGTTGCTAGCTTTATTTACAAAGTTATTGTAATCGTTTTCTATTTTGTCTGCAAGTTGTTTGACATAAATAAGCACATTTTTTCTTGAATTTTTTCAAGTTGTATGGTAATTTAAAAACAACTTTAGAAAACTTAAGGAATTTCTCAACACAACTCATGAAAAAATACGAACAAATCTTTAAAGAACTTGAACACGATATCACCTCTGGCATTTACCAAGCAGGCGACTATCTCACCACCGAAAACGAGCTAACCCAGACTTACCACATGAGCCGTGACACTATCCGCAAAGCGCTTAGTCTCCTTGCTGAAGCAGGGCTTATCCAGAAAATTCACGGTTCTGGCTCTCAAGTCATCAAGCACGAGCAAATTGATTTTCCCGTTTCACAGCTCACAAGCTATAAAGAGCTGGTCGACGCTCACCATATCAATTCCAAAACCAATGTCATTGCCATTGATAAACTTATCGTTGATGAAAAATTAGCTGCGCTGACAGGTTTCAAGAAAAATAACCTTGTCTGGCGAATCATTCGCCAACGTGTCGTTGACGGCACCGCTTCTGTCCTCGACATTGATTATTTAGATAAAAAAATCGTGTCAAATATGACACGAGAAATCGCCGAACAATCCATTTACGATTACCTTGAAAACCAACTCCACCTCATCATCGCTTACGCTCAAAAAGAAATCACCATTGACCAGCTAACCGACCGTGACAAACTACTCCTTGACATCGGTGCCGAACACCACGTTGTCTCTGTCAAATCAAAAGTTTACCTCGCCAACAAACACCAATTTCAATTCACCGAAAGCCGACACAAACTCGAAAAATTCCGCTTTGTTGACTTTGCAACTCGCAAACCGCAATAAAACAACCCAAAAATCCATTCAAGATAGCTTTGACACAAAAAATAATTACCTAAATTTGCTAATTCTATCTATTAAATACACAAGCAAGCGTTTTTGTTTAGACACTTAGAAGAATGTTGCAAATATGGGAAAATCGAACATCGCCACCATGCTCTCCCACTACATAACAAAAAAAGCTAGACACTCTCTGTCTAGCTTCTTTTGCATTAATGTCGTAATCTGCGGTAAACATTTACCACCAATAAAAGCACGATTAAAATAAATATTCCAAGGAATGGGGCAACCATCAATGGTTCCACCTGACTAGCTTCAGATGTCACACGCGCAACATTTTCCTGATTAGCAATACGGTGACCGCGAACCAAGAGACGATGAGTATTGACCCCATACGGCGTACAAGTCACCAAAGTCACATAATCTTGCTCTGGGTCAATTGCTAGCGCCGACACATCATCAGGTGTTACTGTCAAAATCTGATCCACTTCGTAAGTCAACGTTTCATCCAAAACTTGAATCATGAACGTATCGCCCTCAACCAAGCGGTCAATATCCGTAAACAACTTCGCAGACGGCAAACCACGGTGACCCGAAATCACAGCGTGCGTTCCCTTACCACCCACAGGAAGTGATGTCCCTGGGATATGCCCAATAGCCACCTGCAAGACACTATCGTCTGTACCATGGTAAATCGGCAAAGTTGTATTCAACTTAGGAATTTCAACATAAGCCATAATCCCCGTACCAGTCACATCAAGCGTTTGATCATACACCTTTGTTTCAGCACTTGACAAATTCAAATCAGGAATAACCCCTGTTTGCAACGTCTGATTATAAGCTTGTGCAGCAACCAATATCTCTGCCTTCTTCTGCTCACTCATATCCTCAACATCTTGCACATAACCAGCAACCGCCTCAGATTGGTGAAATGAATTCCAATAATCGCTAACTGTCGGATACAATAACAAGGACAGCCCGATTAATAATATGCCGACGAGACTAATCGTCAAATAATTCTCTTTAATCTTTTTTATCATAATAAAGGGCTCTCCTCACCATTGCAATAGGAAAGGGAGCGAAAGAAAAGTTGACACTCCTCATCCACTCCCTGCTAGGTAACAAGGCTCTAACAGCCCACCAATCGGTCTAAAACTCATTACAAAGTATTAACGCTTTATTTTCCACCTTGCAACCTAACGCCTATAACAACAGTCTGCCTAGTGTTTATTTAGCATCCATGCGTTTTTTAGTAACAAGCAAGATACCAGCAGCAAGAACAAGAATAGTACCTACAACGTAAAGGATAGTTGTTCCCATACCACCAGTTGAAGGAAGTGTTGCACCTTTTTTGTTGACAACGTTAGTTGTTAAAGAAGCATCATCTTCAGTAATGTTTGAAGCAAATGTAAGACTACCAGTTGTCACATCACCTGAAAGTGAGTTCAATGCTGGGCTATCAGATTTTACATCATGATCCGCAGTTACTGTAAATGTGATATCATCAATTGTATTGTAACCATTTGGTGTAGTTGTTTCTGAAAGTTTGTAATCACCGTCATCAAGGCCTGAGAAGGTAAAAGTAGTTACGCCAGTGATTTCATCACTAACAGCATTCCAGTTACCAGATGAGTCTTTTTTGTAAAGAGTGAATCCAGCACCTGCCAAAGCATTACCGCTTTGGTCAACTTTGTTTACAACAACTTTGTAGGTAAAGACAATAACTTTATCCTCTGGAGTTTCACCAGTTGGAGAAGTTTCACCGCTACCGGTGTAGTTAGGGTTGTTTGAATAGATAAGTTTAACAGTATTTGGATTACCTTCTAAACCAATAACAGCATTTGAGTTAAGAGTAGCTGTGTATTCAACAACTACTTTTGTTGATGAGGTAACACCGTCAAGTGATTTCAAGTTGTTAATTTTGAAGCTTGAACCATCATCAGCGATTGTGAATGATGAAGTAACATCAGTTTTTGTAGTTCCGTTCACAAGATAGACTTTAGCATCTTTGTTATAAGTTAAACCAGCTGAAAGTGTATCTGATAATTCAAGATAGTATTCATCATACGAAGCAAGATTATCCGGTAATGTAGCAGTCAATTGGAAAGGTACTGAATCGTTAATATCGTAGTCAGCAGAATCTTGCCAATCAGTAGTTTCACCGGTTGTATCGTTAGTATCTTTTAGCTTTTTCTCAACAGTTGGAACACTTGTCTTAGGTTCTACAATCACATCTTTAACGACTTGCAAAATGTAGTTTGTATGAGCTTCATTATTACCAACAGAAGCATTTTGAACAAGATAATAGCCAGCAGCAAGACCTGTCAAGCCACCAGCGTTTTGAAGATATTGGCCCACTACTTTAGCAAATTCTTCTGCTTGGCTTGCAGTAAAATCATCCGCTCCCAGTACTTCAGCAAGTCCGGCTGCAGAGCTTACGCCATATTTTTCTTGAAGAGCTGTTTGACCAGCTGTAGTGATGCCATTACCCCATTCAATATTTGAAAGAGTTTTACCATCTTCTGACAATGTACCGGTAAAGATTTGGTAAGATTCATATGTTCCACTACCACCGTTCTCAACAGTAATATCATATGCTAAAGCTTTCCCACCTGTGAAAGTGAAAAGAGCAGCAAAAAATGTAGCAAAAATTAATTTAAGCTTTTTCATAATAATTCCTTTTCCTTTTAATTTAGTGTCATTAAATTAACTACTAGAGATTGGTTTTATTTTAGATAAAATCTCCTTTTATCATAATTATTTAAAAATTAGCTACTCAGTAATCCCCAATAAACTTTTTCAAAAATAATAGACCTATAGATAATAATAATAATACTATACCAACTGTATAGTACCCACTAATACCTTTTCCACCTGTATTAGGGAATAGATAAGATTCTTCTACTTTATTTGTGATCTTCCAATTACCTGATTCATCTTCCTCAATTGATATCAATTGATAATTTGGAACATCAGCCTCTGTGACTGTATATGCAATCTTTTCACCATCTTTATATTTTGGTAAATCCTTAAATTCATATTGCCACTGATTTGAAGCAGTTAGGGTTACAGTTTGATATTCCTTACCATTCGCGTGTAATGTTATCTGGATAGATTCTGGACGTTTTTTCAACTTATCATCATTATCATCCCAATATTTACTAATAAGAATATTAGTTACTTCTGGAGTATGAGTATTAGTAAGATTCATTCCAGATACACTCATTTCATATCCCACAACAACATCCTCTGAGACTGTGTAAACTACTTTTTCACCATTTTGATACTTTGGTAAATCTTTAAATTGATATTCCCAATTATCTGATTTTGAAACTGTTTTAACTTGACCAGTATCCACACCATTTGCAAGTAAATGAACAGTGATAGTTTCTGGGCGAATACCATCTTGGTTATTATTGTCATCCCATATCTTTTTTCCAGATAAATCAATGACCTCAGGGATATGTGTATTAGTAATGGTATAATTATTCTTACTATTTTCAGATACTGTCGTTTGATAATCTGGTAAGTCAGTTACTTCTTTTACTGTGTATGTAATTAATGTGTTATCTGAGTGATATTTATTTAATTTTTCAAATGTACCACTCCACCCATTTTCTTCACTTAATTCTAATTGTTTTCCAGATATTTCTTGCCCATCAGCAAGTAATTGAATCACAACCTTATCAGAACGTTTCCCATCCTGATTATCTTTGTCATTCCATACTTTATTAACAGTTACACTAGTATAACGACTACCATCTACACCACCATTAGCATTAACATTAACAACCTCGTAATTAGATTCTTTATTGGTTACCCAGTCCTTATAAAGTGGTTTATAGGTAATATTACTATTGTTAGCAAATTTTTCTTGATCAAAATCTAGTATCTTTGTTTTATAATGAATAGATATCGTATTTAATATTACATCATCTCTTGATAACCGGATACTAATATGACCACCTTCAGACTTTTGAGTTACCTCAATAGAAGAATTAGGACAACTCCTCTTAAACTCTTCTAAGGCACTCTCACCAACAAAACGCTTATTTTGATATCCACTAATCGTAATATCAAAACTACTCATATCTAGTGTTTGACCACTCTGAATATCATCTTCTATCGTAACATCACTTTCAACATATTCTTTATTATTATTAACTAGTAGAAACCACCTAACCCTATTAGTATCGCTAGGTTGAATATCTCCCGTTTTATAGTAAAAACTTGATGTTCCTGTTCCTGATTGAGGTTTCGTAATACTAATATTCTGACTGTAACCGCCAACTTGTACAACCGCAGTCCCTGTGTTTTCACTACTTGTGTTGGTTACATTTCTACCTATAACTTCAAATTCCCCCCACCCTGATACATTTTCCATTGTCTCAATATTGGAGTTAAATTTGAAAATTGCATTATGTTCCGTAACCTCTAGTGTTCCAACATTTACACCTTGAATAGTTAATGGAATACTCTTTGTATAACCATTTAAATATATACTATTAGATATCGACCAGGTGACCTCAATAGTGTCTCCAGAATGTATCTTTCCTGCCCGATCATTAAATTCAACACGTACAGTTGTTCGGCCACCATCCTGAAGCTCTGTTGTTGCAACTGTCAATGATGTTACACGATTACTAACATCAGCAGCCCTTACTTCTGATACTGTGAAAAAAGAGAAAATAATAAGAACTAATGCTATAAAAAGCTTCCTAAAATTTATTATCCCTTCTCCTAAGTAATAAAACATATTTCACAACCTTCCTTTATTAACATAATTATCCATTAGCACACACAATTAGCAACCACTTTATCACTCCCTTTTATACTAATATCAAAGCCATAAAAAATAGCTTTCTTAGTATATCTAAAAACTAAATACACTAAAAAAACTATCTTTTAATATACAATTGTACTCAAAAAGAACGAACAAACTATCTGCTCTGCTCTGCTCTGCTCTGCTCTGCTCTGCTCTGCTCTGCTCTGCTC
>Ga0129316_1000067_pt1 | contig 84947 bp, 78 predicted proteins | sample Cm1ome_2_FD_94429 | JGI IMG/M metagenome (GOLD analysis project Ga0129316, IMG submission 94429) | Eastern black-and-white colobus group fecal microbial communities from Wisconsin, USA - Cm1022B metagenome | ecosystem: Host-associated > Mammals > Digestive system > Large intestine > Fecal...
CGCCGAGAATGGTCGCCGCCTTATCCATCATCCGTTTTGCGTCTTTCGACAGGAAGATGCCGATGGCCGCGATGCCGACCACCACGCAGCCGGCCTTTTCCGGGACGCCGAGCAGCGCATTGAGTCCGAGAGAGGCCCCGCCGACGTTGCCGATATTAAAGGCAAGGCCGCCGAGCGCAACCAGAAATGCGATAAAAAATCCGAGGCCGGGCAGCACCTTGTTGGCGATATCCTGCCCGCGCATTCCGGAAACGCCGATAATCCGCCAGACGTTCACCTGCGTGGAGACATCCAGCAGGATGGCGCAGACAATCACCGCCGCAAAGGACGAAAGATACTGGGCGGTAAAGGTGGAGGTCTGGGTCAGAAAGCCGGGGCCGATCGCCGAGGTGGCCATCAGAAATGCTGCGCCGAGAAGGACTGAAGCATTTGCCTTATCCTTTTTCGGAGCGGTAACCTTGGTTTCTTCCTTGTTGCTCATGTTGTTCCTCCTGTTCGGTGTTGTCGTGTTGTAAGACGGTTTATGCGCCGCGGCCATGCCGCCCTTTCCGAGGCACCGTTGACAGCGCCGGGTTATCTGGCGGACAGGCTGCAGATTTTGACGTCCTTTGCCTCAAGGGCCGCCTTGATATTCTTGACAAATTCCAGGGCGCTGGGGTTGTCGCCATGGACGCAGATAGAGTCGGCTTTGATGGGAATCAGCTTACCGCTTGCCGTCTCGACCACCCCTTCGGTGACCATCCGCACGGTGCGGGCAATGGCAAGTTCCCTGTCGTGGATTACCGCACCCGGCAGCTTTCTGGAGACAAGGGTTCCGTCGTCGTTATAGGCGCGGTCAGCAAAAACCTCAGAAGCGGCGGGCAGGCCGATTTTTTCAGCGGAGGAGATCATCTTGCTGTTGGCAAGCCCGAGAAGGATCAGGCTGGGATCAACCTCATAAATTCCCTCGCAGATCGCATCTGCCAGCTTTTCATCGACGGCTGCCATGTTGTAAAAGGCGCCGTGCGGCTTGACATGCTGCATCTTGATTCCCCTGCTCTCGGTAAATGCAAGCAGCGCGCCGATCTGGTATTTGATGTAGGCCTTCGCCTCGGCCGGAGTGACCACCATGTTTCGCCTTCCGAAGCCCATTAAATCGGGATATCCCGGATGTGCGCCGACGGCAGTGCCCGCCTCGGCGGCCAGCGCCACCGTCTTTTCCATGACCATCGGGTCCCCGGCGTGCCAGCCGCAAGCCACATTGGCCGAGGAAACATACTTGAGAATTTCGGAATCCATACCGATGGTATAGGCGCCGAAGCTCTCGCCAAGGTCGCTGTTCAAATCCACCTGATACATCGTAAGTCCTCCTTTTGGTTTCAGGCCTGCCGGAATTTCTCCGCCAACGAGGTCCCGGCGTTTCTTCTTACCCGAATGATATTGCAAAATCTATGCCAGCCCCAAAACAGAAACCCGCACCCCCTATGAAAGCGCAGGTTCCTGTCGGAATTTTCACAAACTTTTGCCTTTACAGGTAGGCAATTTGTGCAGAAGCTATTTTTACATCCGTGCAGAATCGCTCACATGCCGCTGTGCGGAGCCGCACACCGAGCGGTTTTGCACAGCATGGATTTCTCTCATCCGACCGGTGTGTAGGATTCCAGATCCGCCGGGAACTCGACGGAGACGAGTCCGCCGACATTCCGGTAACGGAAGACCCGTTCCGCAGCTGCTTCAAGCACCGGACCGCCGAGGTCAATCTGTACTGACATCCGCATGGTGTGGCTCTGAATCCGGTTGTCCGGTCCCACCGTCACCCGTCCGCTGACGGCTGTGACCTTCATCCCCTCGGCGGGGAACAGCCCGCTGCCGATCAGCAGAATGGCCTGATCGACATACTGCTCGAGGGACTCGGGACGGACGGCATAGGAAAAAGCGGTGCCGTTTCCCTCGCGGTCCATTTTGAGAAGGCTCAGCTCTGAGGCCGCCGGAGGCTGGGGAAATTCCACCCGAAGCTGTTCGAGCACCAGATTGCCGTCATAAGGCACCTGAAACGACTGCCCCATCACCGAGGTGTAAAAATGGCCGTCCCTGTAGTAGCTCTCGCCGCTGATCTCCTGCCCCGGGTAACGGACGGTGCTCTTTACCGCCATTTCGACCGTTTCGCCGTCCCGGAACAGCTGAGCTGCCGTCTCCGAAGTCTGGTCAAGCACCTCCTGACCGAGTGCCATCCTGATTCTTGTGTCGGCATCCACCTCCATCGAGGAAAGCTCGGCAGCCTGCTGCACAACAGCGCCAAACCGTTCCTCCGGAGAGGCGGCGCCGGAGCATCCGGCAGCGGTGAGCGCGAGCAGCAGCGCGAGACATCCAGTAATCCATCGTTTCATTGTCAGAATTCCTTTCCTATTTGGTTTTATCGTGACCGGACTCCCTCCGGCTGGGGTCATTCGTTGCGGGTGCCCGAACGTTCCCACGAATCGAGCTTGCGGCGCAGGGAAAAGCGGGTCAGGCCCAGCAGCTCCGCGGCCTTCGAGAGGTTGCCCTCCGCACGCCGCATCGCCTCTTCAATATAGCTGCGCTCGATCCGCGCGATCTCTCCGGGAAGGTCGATCCCCTTCTCCCCCCAGCCCGCAGGCATGGGGGCGGATTCAGACGGCCGTTCCTCGAGCAGCGCGCCGCGTTCCAGCAGGTCTCCCTCGCAGAACAGGGCGGAGCGTTCGATAATATTGCGCAGCTCACGGACATTTCCCTTCCAGGAGTAGGTGAGGAGCTCCCCCGCAAAGGCTGGGGAGAGGGCGCGGATATTCTTGCCGAACTTCCGGTTGCACCGCTCCAGAAAGTGGCGGGCCAGCGGCAGAATATCCTCCGGGCGCTCCCGCAGCGGAGGAATCTCGATCTGCATGACATTGAGCCGGTAGAAAAGGTCCTCCCGGAACTCCTTGCGGGCGATGGCCGCTTTGAGGTCCCGATTGGTCGCCGCAATGACCCGCACATTGACCTCGATATCCCGCAGGCCGCCGACCCGCTTGAACCTCCGGTCCTCCAGAAAGGTCAGGAGCTTGGCCTGCATCGAGAGGGGCATCTCCCCGATCTCGTCGAGGAATACCGTCGAGCCGTTGGCCAGCTCAAGCAGCCCCTTTTTCGTCTTGACCGCGCCGGTAAAGGCCCCCCGCTCATAACCGAAAAGCTCTGATTCCAGCAGGTTTTCGGGGATTGCCCCGCAGTTGATCTTCACCATCGGCAGGCCGCAGCGCGCGCTCTGCCGGTGGACGAGGTTCGCCACGACCTCCTTGCCGGTACCGGTTTCTCCCCGGATCAGCAGATCCACGCTGTCGTTTTTGGCAATGACCCCGATCAGGCCCCGGATGCGGGAAACCGCGGTGCTTTCCCCGATCAGCTCATGGTGCGGCGCACCGGCCAGGCCGAGGCTGCGCCGGGTGTTGAGCTGCTCCATGCAGCGGCGGATCAGCAGATCGAGGGCGTCGAGGTCAAAGGGCTTCTGGATATAATCGTACGCCCCGCGTTTGACCGCCTCGACCGCCTGAGAAACCGACCCGTAGGCAGTCATCATGACGAGCTGGATATCATCATCGATCCGCTTGATCGCTTCAATGGAATCGATGCCCCGGTCCTCGCCGAGCCGGTTGTCAAGCAGCACAAAATGCGGGAAGAAACGTTCCGCCAACTCAAGCCCTTCCCGGATTCCCGCCGCCGTTTCGACCTCGTAGCCGAAGTCGGTCAGACCCTCCCGCAGCGAAAGGCGGATCAGCCGCTCATCGTCGATAACCAGAATCTTATACTTCATCGGGAAGCTCCCTTTCAAACAAAATCGTAATGACGGTTCCGCGTCCCGCCTCGCTTTCGATCGAGAAGCTGCCGCCGTTCTGCGCCAGCAGGCGGGATACGATCATCAGCCCGCGTCCGCGCCCTCCGGGAGTCTGCCGTCCACGCTCCGAAAGCAGTGAGCGGATCTCCTCGGGGGTCATTCCGGCCCCGTCGTCCGAAACGGTGAGGGCCAGCCCGTTTTCGCGGCGTCCGGCGGCAACCCGCACCGAACCGCCCGATCCGATCGCCTTGAAGCTGTTGTTGATCAGGTTGATGAGCACCTGCTTGATTTCCGCCTCGTCGGCGTAGAGGACCAGCCCCTCTTCCGCGGCGAAGGAGAGCACAATCCGGCTGTTTTCCGCCACCTTGGTATAGAGCAGCGAAATTTCGTCGAAGAGCCGCGCAGCCGGAAAGCTCGTTTTGTGGCTGACCCGCTGCCGGGCGAGATTGAGCAGATTTTCGATCAGGAGATTGATCCGGTCCACCTCTCCCACGATGCTGGAGCAGAGGGCGCGGTCCCCTTCGCCGCTCAGGCGGCGCGCAATCACCTGGATGCTCGCCCGAATGCCGGCGAGCGGGTTGCGGATTTCATGCGCCAGATCGGCGGCCAGCTGTCCGGTATAGGCAAGCTTCTCGCTTTCGCTGTATTTCTCTTCCATCATCTTTTTATAGGTAACATCGTCCAGCGTACAGAGAGCGCCCCACTCAAATCCGCCCGCGTCGGTCAGCCGCCAAAGGCCGACCTCCAGATCCACCGAACGGCCGGCGGCATCCTGAATGCGGATCGGATCGACCAGAAGCCTTCCGCTCGCCAGCCAGGAGGTCAGCAGTGCCGACAGCGCCTCCCCGGCCTCGCTGCGCCAGACACCCGGTTCGAGCAAAGCTTTGGCCTTGGAATTGATGCAAAGCTGTTCCCCTGCGGCGTCGAAGGCCGCAACACCGATGGGCAGGTTTTCCACGATGCTCTCGTTGAGCTGCTTGACCCGAAGGATCTCATCGGTGTGCCTGCGCAGGTCGGAAAGCATCCTCCCGAAGGCCTGGGAAAGCTCCCCGATCTCATCGCCGCGGTGGATATAATACCCGAGCAGCTCGACCTGGCCGGCCCGCTGCGGCTCGCGGCTGACCTCGGCGCAGACCGCTGAGAAGCGGCGGATCGGTTCCGAGATATTGGCCGCGACAAAAACACTCGCCTGCACCGTCACCACCAGCAGGGCGACGGTGGCAAGCAGCAGATATTTTTGAGCGTCGATCAGCGAGTCGTAGAAATTGCTGCGGTCGATGACATAGGAGAGCTTCCAGCCGAACGGGTTATCCCGGCGGGAGGAAAGCTCCCACGGGGATTCCATCGCGCCGCTTTCCGGGCCGAGCAGCAGTACTCCTGCTTCGTCGCGAATCACAAGGCTGACGTCTCCGCGCCGGCGGCAGGCGTTGAGAATCCCCTCCCGTCCGGAGGATTCTCCGTACTCCCGAATCTCCCCTGTAATCGTTTCCAGAGTCAGGTCGGCGACGGCGGTCTGCTGCCCGAGCAGCGAGCGGTAGCTGTTGTAATAGAGCACCGAGCCGAACAGCGCGGTAAACAGCAGAAAGATCAGCAGAAACGGGTAAAAGATCCTATTTTCGATGTTCATTCTAACGGGCAGCCGCATCTCGTCCCTCCTTTGGGCTGGTCAGCCTCGAAACAGCCAGAAAGGCCGCACAGCTCAGGATGGTCGCCGGGAAAGCGGCATGAAAAGGGAGAATCCCCCGCCAATACGCCGGATAGAAGGCGGCCAGCCCGGCCAGCCCCGCAAGGATTCCGGCCCAGACTCCCTTGGCGGTCGCCCTGCGGTAAAAGAGGCCCCCGTAAACGGTTGAAAAGAGGGTCGCGCCAAAGACGCCCCAGAGATCGCCGCCGTAGGTCAGCAGGCTCGCGGGCGGATGAATCGAGAGAAGCAGAGAAAGGGTTCCACCCACCAGCACGCTCACGCGGGAGAGGGAAAGGAGCGCCCGCTCGCCCAGCCGGTCCCCGCACAGCGTATTGACGATATCGTAGGAAAAGGATGAGGCGATGATCAGCAGCTGTGAGTTCGCAGTCGAAATGCAGGCTCCGATCACCGCAAAGAGGAAAAATCCGCTCCATGCCCCATACAGCAGGTTGTTGATGACATAGACGAAGATTTCGTCGGTCTCCCGCACCTCCTCAAGAGTGGGGAACATCACCCGCATTCCCAGTCCGATCTGCAGGAAGGCAAAATAAAGCAGCGCCAGCAGCGCAAGGGAGAGCAGAATCATCCTCCGGGAGGTGCGGGCGTCCTTCGCGGCGATGATCCGCACCATATACTGCGGGTTAGCCGCAAGGCCCAGTCCCCATCCGAAAAACATGGTGATGCTCATCATCGGGGCAAATTTCCCCTTTCCGAAAAGGCGCAGGAGATCCCCCGGATCGGTCGCATACTGCATCGATGGGTAGGCCATTCCGCTGATCTGCGCCGCCTCCCGGTGGATCGCGCCGATTCCGCCCGCCTGAAAAACCACCATGATAAACACCATCGCGGTGCCGAGGAGAAGGGTAATCAGGTTGAAGGCGTCGGTCTGCGCAACCGTATGGAATCCGCCAAAGGTTGCGTAGAGGATAAAGAGGTAGATCAAAAGGATTGAGATTCCATAGGGAATATCAAAAAGCGAGGAGGCTACCAGTCCAAAGCCCCGAATCTGAATCACCAGATAAAAAATGTAGGTAAAAATCATAACCGCTGCGACGAGAACCTGAAGCCTCTTGGAACCAAAGCGCCTGCGGAACAGCTCCGGAATGGTCAGGATATCGTTGCGGTAAAGCTGCCTGCTGAGACAGACGAGAAAAATCGCTCCGATATACCATGGGATCACCGAATAGACCAGAGCGGCATATCCGCTCTCAAAGACACTGCCAGTGAAGCCCAGCACCGTCGCAGCCGAAATCCAGGTTCCGGCAAAGGTCATCATGCACCGGACAGTGCCAAGCTGACGTCCGCCGAGATAAAACTGCCCGGGGGTATCCCCCCGGTGGAAGCTTCTCTTGCCAATCCAGACGAGCACTGCCGAATAGGCCGTGAAGTAAATCAGGTAGACCAGCGTTTTATTCAAAGCGGCATTCCTCCCTGCTTAACTGGTTTTATCCTACCCTGAAAGAAGAAACTTGTCAATCAGAAGGAGGATATGCCCGCGGACCGAGGCAGCGGTGCAGTGCACCAAGTCATGACCGCCGGACTGGCAGGCGCTTGAGCATGCCCTGCCAGAGCCTGCTGCCGGCAAGCGTCTCAAGGAGCGTTGAGGTTTCCGCCCGCATCACTTGCCCCACAATCCATAGAGGGACGGCCGCCGCTCTGCCGGCAGCTGACCATCATCGAGAGTGCTGCCGGCGGCTCGCTTCGCCCGGCGCTGAAAGTAAAACTTTTTGTGGGACCTCTTCGCCGGCAAAGCCGGCAGCTTTCCTTTCTGATCAAGGCAGAGCTTTAAGGGCACACCATTTATGCGCCGGCTCTTTTCGCTCTTTCGCAGCAGAGGAAAAAACGTGCCGCAAAATGCAGAAGTCCGCATTTTGCAGCACACCAATTCCGACCCGTCAGGATTTCTTCCCGGCCTTTTCTCCGATCCGCTCATTTGAGATCATAATTCGCAGGTGAGACCCTTCGCCGCACTTTCCCTTTTCGTCGTTCACTTCAATATCGAACCACATTTTACGCCGCTCGATGCTGCGCAGCTTCGCGGTTGCGCTCACCTTCATTCCAACAGGGGTGGGAGCAAGATGGCGGCAGTGAATCTCGGCGCCGACGGTGTTCATCCCTTCGTCGAGATAGGCCTTGGCCAGCTCCAGGGCGGCGGCCTCCATCAGGGCGACCATATTGGGAGTCGAAAGAATTTTCGAACCCGCGCCGCCGATCCGTTTGGCGGTCATTTCATCGGTCACGGTCCATGTCAGGGTGTACTCGGTTGGCTTTTCCATCAGGGATTCCTCCGATTCAGTTTGAAGTTTTGTTTAGAAGAAGCGCAGAATCAGCGCAAAAATCTGCGGAAAAACCGCCATTACCGTAATGAGGCGGCAGATTTGCAGCACAATGAGGTTCGGGCTGTTCACCCCCATATCGGCGGCGATAAAGGCCATTTCAGTCGCCCCGGCCGGCGAGGCGGAAAGCATTCCCTCCCGGTTGGAGAGGCCGAACAGCCGGTGAACCAGACGGCCCGTCAGCACACAGTTGAGGATGTACCCCGCCATCAGCAGGAAGGCTGGCAGGACAAGATACCGCAGCTCGAAGACATCCTCCCGTGCGATGCTGCTGCCGATACAGCAGCCCGAAAGGAGCTGTGCAATCCTGCGCAGCCAGAGCGGGCAGTGCGCCCGGGGGTAAATCCCGATCTTGAAAAGCATGGCGAAGATCATCGAGAAGGTCAGCGTCCCCGCCGAAATACCGAGCCAGCGTCCAAAAATCCCCCCTGCGGCGGATACCGCCAAGGTGAGCAGCAGAGAAGACGCCGTCCCGGTATGGCCGTCAGAGGAAACCGGCTTGGAATCCGCCGTCTGTGCCGGCGCCGCTCCCATGTCATTCTTTCGGGCATCGGCGCGGTCGATCATGACGATAATCCCCGGCAGGGCGCCGATTCCAAAAACCATGCGCACAAACTGGAGGACTGCCACCTTCGGTACATCCGCGCCCATATCCATCGCGATCAGAGGCGTATCGCTGACTCCGCCCGGCATCGCGCAGAGCAGCGAGGTGAGCAGATCGAGGGGGGTCGTCCACCAGATCAGAAAGCCCATCAGCAGATTGGTGGCCAGGAAACAGCCGATCACCACCGCGAAGGGCCTGGCCACCTGCGGCAGATGACGAATGTCCTCCCGGGTGATACCGCATCCGAGAAAGGCGCCCGTCGTAATCTGCGCCGCCAGCTTGGCATTGGCAGGCATCAGCGCGCTGCCGAAGCATAAATTGAGCAGGGTTGAGCCGCAGATCGCACCCACCAAAATTCCTGCCGGCACCTTCTTTCTCAGCATCAGCCAGCCGCAGCAGCCCCCAGCCAAAAGGGTCAGCAGCACTTTACCCCACACAACCATGTCAAATTCCCCCGCCGCCGTCTCAAATTACTCAAATTACTTTTATTTTACACCATCTTAACCGGGCGTGCAAGAGATAGAAACGGCCGCAGAAGAAAGTTCAGCAGGTCCGGTGGAGGGCCGCTCCCACCGCGGAAAAAGCAGCAAAGGCAGCAAGATTCACCAGCACGACGCTCGCCCCCGCCGGGAGGGAGTAAAGATACGAAAGCACCAGTCCGGCGGCAAAGCAGCAGACCGCAGCTCCCGCCGAGCAGAGCACCACCCCGCGAAAGCTCTGGAACACCCGCATCGCAGTCAGCGCCGGAAAAATAACGAGGCTTGAAATCAGAAGCGCTCCCATCATTCGCATTCCCACCACCACCGTCACAGCGGTCAGCATCGCGAGCAGGGTATTGTAAAATCCGACCCGCACGCCGGTCGCGCGGCCAAAGGCCTCATCAAAGGTAATGGCGAAGATGCGGTGGTAGCAGAAGAGATAAAGGAAGAGCACCACCGCTGAAAGCACCGCCGAGAGGGCCACGTCCGAGGAGCTCATGGCAAGGATGCTGCCGAAAAGATAGCCGTTCACGTCCGCGTTCATCCCCGAAGAAAGGGAGGTTACGATCAATCCGGCGGCCAGCGCCGAGGATGAAATCAGTGCGATCGCCGCATCCCCGTTGATCGAGCTTGAGGAGCTGATGCGCAGCAGCAGGAAAGCCGCGAGCATCACCACCGGAACCGCTACCGCAAGCGGTGCGATCCCCAATACCAGCCCGACCGAAACGGCACCGAAGCCGACATGCGAAAGGCCGTCGCCGATCATCGAATAGCGTTTGAGGACCAGGCTCACCCCCAGCAGGGCGAGGCAGAGGGCGACAAGGGTTCCGCAGAGCAGGGCGCGCAGCATAAAGCCATAAGAAAACATTTCGCGCAGCGTTTCAAGCATGGTTTTCCCCTCCTTCAAGGCGGCGCAGCGCAGCGCTCTCAAAGTATTCCCGCACCCCCCCGAAGAAAGCACGGCTGGTTGCCATCTGCAACACCTTGTTTGCCCGCCGTACCGAGGCAAGATCGTGCGAAACCATCAAAACCGTTACCTTATGGCGGCGATTGAGGTGATCGATCATATCGTAAAGCTCGGCCGAAGCCCGGGGGTCGAGAGCGGCGGTAGGTTCGTCGAGCAGGAGCAGGCGGTCCGCGGCGCAGAGGGCGCGGGCGAGCAGCACACGCTGCCGCTGCCCCCCCGAAAGAGCCCGAAACGACCGTCTGCACAGGCTTTCCGCACCGATGCGGCGCAGCATTTCGGCCGCGCGGTCCTTTTGTGCGGCGGTGTAAAAGGGCTTCCAGCCGCCCGAGCCGATGCAGCCCGACAGGACTACCTCCCAGACCGAGGCGGGGAAATCCCGCTGCACCGGGGTCTGCTGGGGCAGGTAGCCGATCTCCCTCGGGGAAACCCCATGGTAGGAGATGGAACCAGACTTTGGCTGCGCCAGCCCGAGCAAGCCCTTAAGCAGGGTGCTTTTCCCGGAACCGTTCGGCCCGACGATGCAGAGGTAATCCCCCTCTTCCACCGAAAAGGAAAGGTCCTCCACCGCAATCTGGCTTCCGTATCCCATGGTCAGATGGCTGCACTCGATCATCGCCATCAGTTCAGTCCCTCCCGCAGATTCTGTGCATTTTGTTTCATCAGTGACAAATAGCTTTCCCCCGCGGCCAGTTCATCCTTTGAGAGGTTATGGCAGGAATGCAGCAGCAGGAGCTTCGCTCCCGTCTCCTGTGCAATCGAGCGCGCAACCTTCGGTTCGGTCAGCTCCTCATAATAGACCACCGGAAGGTGGTCCTCCCGCACCCGGCCGATCACCTCCGACACCGCCTTGGCCGAAGGCTCGGTTTCCTCCGAACAGGAGTCATAGGCGGAATAGGCGGTCAGCCCGTACTCCGCGGTAAAATAGTGAAAGGCAAACCGCCCGCCGAACACCAGTTCCCGCCGCTTGGCCTGCGACACGATCGTGCGGATCTCGTCGTCAAGCGATTCCAGTTCGGCCAGATAGCGTTCCCCATTGGCGCGGTAGGCTTCCGCCCCCTCGGGGTCCGCCTCGCAGAGCGCCGAAACGACGGTGCGCGCCATGATCATCGCGTTGACGGGGCTGGTCCAGATGTGCGGATCAAAGGGATGGGCATGTCCCTCCTCTTCATGCTCCTCCGCGAGCAGCGCCACACCCTGCGAAAGGTCCACCGCCCGCACCGTGTCCGGAAGGTCCCCCACAATCAGCTTTGCCGCCCATGGCTCCATCGCGTCCCCGGTGTAAAGCAGAAGGTCGCTCTTGGAGATGCCGGCGATATCGGCCGGAGTCGGCTCAAAGGAATGGCTCTCCACCCCCGGCGGCAGAAGGAGGATGACCTCCGCCCGGTCTCCCGCGATTTCACGTGCAAAATCGTACTGCGGGAACAGTGTGGCATAAACGGTCAGCTTTTCCTTCCCGGCCGGGGAGGAGGCGGCGGGCGCCGGAGCGCAGCCTGTGAGAGCCAGCAAAGCTGCCGCGCAGAGCGCCGCCAAGATTCGCTTCATCATAGTTTCTCCTTTTTTTCGGCCGCACATTTGCCGCACAGGCCGTACAGCACAATTTTGGAAGGGTCGAGCAAGAAGCCGTGGGTTGCCTTCAGATGCCCGGCCATCCCGTCGATGTAGCTGCACTCAAGGTGCAGCAGCGCGCCGCAGCAGGCGCATTTGAGGTGGTAGTGGGAATGGCATTCCCCAGTCTGATACTGATAACAGGCGCTCTCCCCCTCGCCCAGCAGGAACTTGCGCACCGTTCCCTGCTCGACCAGACGGTCGAGGCACCGGTAAACGGTCGCCTTTCCAACCGGACTTCCTTCTTCCGCCAGATATCTGGAAATTTCCTCGGCGGTGAGGTGCCGGTCCCCAAGTCGTTTGAGCAGCGAAAGCACCAGCGTCCGCTGGCGCGTCCGATATCCTTCAGCCATGGCCGCTCCTTTTCTTTTCGATCGTTTTGTCATTTGAATTTGAGTTTCGTTTTCACATTTTACTACTGGAAGAGGCGTCTGTCAAGCTCTTTTCGATGATTGGCATATGATTTATTCTGCGGGAAATCCTTCGCTCCAATCCCCAAAAGGAGCCGCCGCGAAGCGCTCTCCTGCTTCGCGGCGGCTCTCTTTCAATTCCTGCTATTTTCCGATCAGGCTCATCGGATCGACGTATTTCCCATCCCGCCGGCATTCAAAATGCAGGTGTGACGGCATCAGACTCTCCGCCGGAAGATAACCGACCGCACCGATCACCTGCCCCAGCGCCACATCGTCGCCCTTCTTAACCTGCGGCTGCTTGGCAAGGCCGCAATAGGAGGAAAGGGTCCCGTCCGGGTGGGTGATCTCAACAACATAACCCCACAGGGCGTCGGAGCGCACTCCCGTCACACTTCCCTTGGCGGCCGCCTTGACCGGCGTTCCCTCGGCAGCAGCGATGTCGATGCCGTTATGGGTGCGCCAGTCTCCGAGGGTTTCGCTCTTGACCAGTTCGCCGTTGGAATACTGGGTAAACACTTCACCATCAACCGGCTGAATCAAGGACAATTTCGGCGAGGACGCCGGCATCTCGGAAGCAGCGGACTCCTTTTGCTGTGCGGGCGAGGGCTGCTGCGAGGAGGACTCCCCGGAAGAGGAAGCGGTGCCGCGATTCTTTTCGACTGCGACTCCGGGCTGACTTCCGGCCGCCTCCTCGAACTGAGGGAAGGTCCATTCCTCATGATCGTCCGGCTGGGTCATCGGCGCGGGCTGAGGCTCCGGCTCGGTCACTGCACCCGGTGCGGTTTCTACCGCCAGATAAGCCGCGGCCCCCGCTCCGGCAAGGCAGAGCGCCAAAACAAAATAAAATCCCTTGCCGCTTAAAAAACGGGTAAAACTGTTTTCAGAATGATTGGACATCTTTTGCACCTCCGCCCTTATTTTGAGCGGCAGGTTCCACCGTTATGCCCGGTGCTGCAAATAAATTTAAGCGGGATTTTGTCCGCCTTCCCCGGATACGGTCTGCGGCGGCGGGCCATTTTCCCACAGAGCGGCAATTTCGTTGACAGCATAATTGAAGACACCCCGCAGTGCCGATCCCTCCCCCGAATAAAACCCCGTCAATGACAGGTGGGTGGGCGCCCACCGACATCGCGCTCCCTTCTTCCGAACTCCCCCTGAAGGGGGCGGGAGGTCTGCACTAGTCGGTTGGAGACGCTGAAATCCCTAAATTTATGCTTGTCGGATTATAAATGGAAGAGAGTGTCGCACACCGCAGAGTGTCACAATGATATTCTATGATGGGACCAGCCGTTTATTCTTCGCCCTCGACGAAGTCGTAGTCATCCTTGAGCCTCTCCATAAAGACGGCCGAGACACGGTTAAATTCTTCTTCGCTCTCGATTGCCTCCAGAAATTCCTCGACCCCTTCGGCAACAACCTTCAGCAGAACCAGTTCGTCTGACTCGTCGTCCTCCTCCGGCTCTTCGTCCGCCGGGACAACCGCCACATATTGTGCGCCGTCAAGTTCAACCATATCGATGATCTCAAATCCATGCTCGACGCCATCCTCATCGACGAGGGTAACGACTCCGTCCATGCCCTCCTGTTCGCCGCAGCCGCAGCCGCATTCCTCATGTTCGTGTTCGTGGCCGCAATTGCAAAGCTCGCTCATTGGTCAGCGTCCCCTTTCAAGTTCATTTCCTGCACTTAGTTTACGACATCGCAATCAGAAAGTCAAGATAGGTTTTAATTTGTGAAATAAAGGCAAAAATAAATTTTCTCGTGGAAAACTATTGACATTTTTATCAAAATCTGATAGAGTAAAGACACAGAAGGAACATCGAGAAGATGAACCTGCAGAGAAAGGGGTGGCTCCGATGAACAGTGAAGAACCGAAGAATTCCGTGGCCGGCGCCACTGCGAAAATCTGATTTTTGATTGTAGACGTTGCAGGATGCAATGCACAAGAAGGGCGGCGCCCATAAGAGCCAACAGATTTCGTGCCGGTGTCGGACCACAAACGCTACCTGAATCCAGATCGGCTTTGATTCTGAAAATTCTGATTTTTGATTTGCTCAGTTGTGTTTCCCTGCCAGTGCCCCAAACGCGGTCTGAAGGAGCGTCGCAGAAGACAACAAAGCGGGAAACACTAGGAAATTTTTGGATATCCTTTTTGCAGCACAAGGTTTTAGAAAGCATCGTTGTCCCGGTTCTATTGTAACAGACCCAAAATATCCAGCGTTCGTCAGACCGCTTTGGGGCATGTGGCAATTTGATTGTGGCAAAAGAGGCATTCTCCTTGGGTCCTGCCGGAAGGGATGCGGAGGGCATCCGGGACGCTTGAAAAGAACGTTTCGCCTGGCGGATTCGCAGCATTTCCAGCGAACATTTTCACCCCGGTGAAAAATGTTTCGGTCCAGAATAGATTTCCCCAAACGGCAAAAATAATGATTGTCAGTTCCAGAACAATGCAAATGATCCAATCAGGCAGGTGAAAACAAAATCAGAAGGGGCCGTCATGATGACGGCCCCTTTTCCATTCTCCGAAAGCCTTTCACGACATAAAGGGCTGCGCAGATTCCCGAAACAGCCAGCAGCCCGCTTCTGAACCCTTTCTCGTTTGTGTACAGCAAAATGCCCTGCTTTAAATATCCGTTGACTTTATTGGGAGCAAAAGCTTCTTAAACCTATATCTAATCTTTCAGCATACCGGCTGCATCCCCCAATTTCAACACCAGTATGACGGCGGACAACAGAGAAAGACCCCCACCAAATATAAAAGGCGCCGCCGCGCCGATGCCATCCCAAAGCAGCCCGGCGATGACGCTGGCCGGCAGCAGAGCAATTCCGGCGAGCATCGAGTGCAGGCCGAGCATTGTACCTATCAACTGCGGCGGTGCGGCCTCCACAATGAAGGTTCGCTCCGCTCCGGCGGTCATCGCTGTGTAGCCGCCGTAAATCACAAAGATCAGAGCCATCATCAGCTTTGTATTGCAAAGAGCAAAACCGAAATATACCAGTGAAAAGGTGAGATAGCCCCACACAAGTACTCTCTTCCTTCCGATCTTATCCGACAGCTTTCCACAAGGAATCGCCAAAGCAGAAGCAATCACATTGTACAAAAAATAAAGCAGGATCATATCACTGTCATCAAAACCGATGTCGGAAGCGCGCAGCAGCAGAAAGCTGTTGGATGAGTTGCCCAAAGTAAAAAGAAAGGTGACGGTGAGATAAAGCTTAAACCGTCCATCCAGCCGGGAGATATTTCTCCAGAAGCGTTCTCTTGGCGCAACCTCGTGTCTCCCCTTTTTTTCATGGATCAGAAAAAACAGCAGAAGGGAAAAGGATATCGGAATAATGGACACAGCAAACACTGTTCTGTACCCATCGCTGCCGACACGTCTCACCAGAATGAATGCCAGCAGAATGCCTATGGCGGACCCGGCCATGTCCAGCATTTTATGAATGCCAAAGGCCTGCCCCATACCGCTTTCACCAGCACTTTCCGCCACCATAACATCTCTGGGGGCGGTCCGCACTCCCTTTCCAAAGCGGTCAATCACCCGCGCACCGAGAATGCCCGTCCAGGACCCCGAAAACAGCAGGGCGATTTTATAGAGCACACCCGCCGCATATCCCCCGAAGGCAAGCGCCTTCTTCTGTTGAAAACGATCACTGAGATAGCCGCTGAACACTTTCAGCAAGCCGGCAACGCTCTCCGCAAACCCCTCAACGATCCCGATCATCGCCGGCGTGGCCCCAAATGCCGCAGTCAAATAGAGCGGTATCAAAGGATAGACCATTTCGCTGGAAATGTCGGAAAAACAACTGATAAGCCCCAGTACAACGAGGTTCCACGTTCCGCCTTGGCGGGGCTTCTTCCTGAACTTCATCATATCTCTCATCTGATTTTTTTCTTTTCACTGCGCATCCCGATCCGACAGAAGGCATCATCATGTTAAAATGAAAAAGCAACTGCAGCGGCAGGGCCAAGCCCTGCCGCTGCCAAATCGCTCATATGAGCTTTCCCCACCGCTGAGGGGATTTTTACATTTCACCCGATGACCACCATCGGATCGTTTGAGTTGACGGTCCCGCCGACCGAAACGAGCACTGAACTGACAGTTCCGTCGCAGGGGGAATAAATCTCATTCTCCATCTTCATCGCCTCGAGCAGCAAGAGAATCTGTCCGGACTTGACTGCATCTCCCGGCTTAACCATCACCTTGAGGATATTGCCTGGCATCGGAGCCGCAACGGTTGTCCCGCTGCCGGGAACCGGTGCGGCGGGTGCGGATACAGCAGCCGGTGCGGGTGCCGGGACAGGGGCGGGAGCGGGTGCCGGAGCTGCAGTCGGCGCCGGACGTGAAACAGGAGCGGGGGCAGGAGCAGCCTTGGCTGCGCCGATCCGTTCAGCGGTGAGGGTGACGCTGTCGGCGCCGACCTCCACCTCATACTCATTTCCATTGAGAGTAACCAAATATTTCATCACTGCGTCCTCCCTAAACTGCCTTGATCGAGACAAACCGCAGGCGGGACGGATCGCCGCCGAGCTGTTCGCAGAGAATGGCGATGACCATCGCAGCGGTGCGTTCATCAACGCCGGTCAGCTCGATCCTTCCTTCTCCGCCAACCGCCCGGACTCCGGAACCCAGTCCCACCATCGAGGCGGGGCCGAAATAGGGCGCCACCGCGTCGGACTTGGCTTCCATGGTCAAATCAGGGGGGGCAAAGGGGACGCCGAACTTCAGAGTTCCGGAACTGGCCTCGACAGCGGCCTGATAAGCAGCCATCCCCTCCTCATACTTCTTCATCGCGGCGGCATAGTCCCTCTTGGTCTTACCCGCGATATAAATGCAAAGAACCACAACAGCGACGAGAAGAATTGCAGGACCCGCAAACGGGCTGTTCAAAAATTCCATATCGGCACCTCCTTAACCGAGGCGGCGCACGCTGTAGCCAACCTTGACGCCGACAGCCGGCACAGCAGCCGGAGCCGGGGCGGCGGGAGCAGAAGCGGCGGCATAGCTCACCACTGCGGCAGCGGCGGCAACGGCGGCCGGATCCTCAGCGGGCTGGTCGCGCTTCTCGAAATACTTCTCAGCAAGCTGCGGGAAGACCAGATAGCTGAGCACATCCTCGTCGCACTTCGCCTTTGCGCCAAGCTCCTGCTTGGTGGATTCAAACGCGGGGGCCAGACGGTCGGCATAGCGCTCGGTTGAGGGCTTTTCATCCTTGAGCACCTTTTTGATCACTTCGGGATTGACCTCGCCGGGCGCCCGGCCGTATTCGCCGCGCAGATAGCCGCGGACCTCGTTGGAAACCATCTTGTAGCGTTCGCCGGTCAGGACGTTCATGACCGCCTGCACGCCGCAGATCTGGCTGGTCGGGGTGACCAGCGGCGGATGGCCGAGGTCGGCCTTGACGCGCGGGACCTCGAGCAGAACCTCGTCAAGCCGGTCAGCTGCATTTTGCTGCTTGAGCTGGGTAATGAGGTTGGAGATCATGCCGCCCGGAATCTGATAGACCAGCGCGCCGGCCTTGGTTCCGAGAACATAGGGATCGAGAAGGCCGGAATCGATGCCCTTCTTCTGGATCGGAGCAAAATAATCGGCGATTTCTTTGAGCTTCTTGTCATCCACATCGAGGCCGTAGCCGAGCTGGCGCAGAGCATAGGCCATGCTCTCGGTGGCATACTGGCTCGAACCGCCCGACATGCTCGAAATCGCGGTATCGATGACATCGGCGCCCGCTTCGACAGACTTGAGCAGAGTCAGCGGTGCAAGGCCGGTGGTGCTGTGGGTATGAATGATGACCGGCAGCTTGACGTTCTGCTTGAGGGCATGCACGAGGTCATACGCCTCCTGCGGGCCCATGATTCCCGCCATATCCTTGATACAGATCGAGTCGCATCCCATATCGCGCAGCTGATTGCCCAGCTCGATGTATTTCTCAAGGGTATGCACCGGGCTGATGGTGAAGCAGATAGTACCGGAAGCGATGCCGCCAAATTTCTTGGTGGCCTTGACCGCAACCTCGAGATTGCGGGGATCGTTCAGGGCGTCGAAGATGCGGATGATATCGATGCCGTTCTTGAGCGAATGCTCGACGAATTTCTCCACCACATCGTCGGGATAGGGCTTGTAGCCGAGCAGATTTTGTCCGCGCAGCAGCATCTGCAACTTGGTATCGGGCATCGCGGCGCGGATTTTGCGCAGCCGCTCCCACGGATCTTCATTCAGATAGCGCAGGCAGGTGTCAAAGGTGGCGCCTCCCCAGCACTCCACCGAATAGTAGCCGGCCTCGTTCATGGTTTTGAGGATTCCTTCGAAGTCCGAATAGGGCATCCGTGTAGCAATCAGCGACTGCTGCGCGTCTCGAAGGACCGTTTCGGTAATTCCAACCTTTTGCATGGATAAGCCTCCCTGTATCATCAGTTCGGGCGCTGTCCGCAGACAAGCCGCCATCTTATTTATACTATCACAGGTATGGGGAAAGAAACAAGGGCTTTCTGTTAAATTTTAACGGTCCTCACTTCCCCTGATAGAGAAATTTCCCGCATTGTGCGAGGATTCTCCGGTCGATCATCGCGTCGAGCAGCACTCCTTCGGGCAGGAACTCCTCGGCATAGACCGTCCCGCGCGAGCGGATCTCCCCGGCGACCGCCCCCTGGTCATAGGGGATCAGCACCTTCATCCGGGTATGGGTCGGTGCAAGGGCTGCGGCGATCCGCTCGAGAAGCAGATCCAGCCCCATGCCGGTCTTGGCCGAGACAAGGCAGTTCTCCCGCCCGATCGTCTCCGGCAGGGCGGAGAGACGGTCGCATTTGTTCAAAACATTGAGCACCGGAACCGTCTGTGCGCCGATCTCCCGCAAAAGTCCGGTCGAGACGGCAATCTGTTCAGCTGCGTCGGGAGCCGAAATGTCACAGACGTTGAGGATGAGATCGGCATTCGCCGCTTCCTCAAGGGTGGAACGGAACGCCTCAACCAGAAGGTGGGGCAGTCTGCGCACCAGCCCGACGGTATCGATCAGCATCACCTGCCTCCCGTCGGGCAGCTTCAGGGCGCGGGCGGTCGGATCGAGGGTGGCGAAAAGCATATTCTCCGCCAGAACCCCCGCGTCGGTCAGCGCGTTTAAAAGAGTAGACTTTCCCACATTGGTGTAGCCCACAATCACCACACAGGTGAGCTGGTCCTTGCGGCGGCGGCTGCGCATCAGCTCGCGGCGGCGCGTGAGGTCGGCAAGCTGCTGCTCCAGAGCGTTGATTCTGCGGCGGATGTGCCGCCGGTCGGTTTCCAGCTTGCTTTCGCCCGGGCCGCGGGTACCGATTCCTCCGCCGAGCCGCGAGAGGGCGGTGCCCTTTCCGGTCAGCCGGGGAAGCCGGTATTTCTGCTGCGCCAGCTCCACCTGCAGACGTCCCTCGGCCGAACGGGCGCGCTGGGCAAAGATGTCAAGGATGAGGGTGGTCCGGTCGATCACCCGCACGCCAAGCGTCTCTTCGATATTGGCGGTCTGACTGCCGGTCAGCTCAACGTCGAAGATGACCAGCTCGATTCCAAGGTTTTTGCAGGTCAGTTCGGCTTCGGCTAGGCGTCCCGCGCCGATGCAGGTCGCCGGGTCAGGGGTATCCCGCCGCTGAATCATCGTCGCGGCGACCTCGGCGCCGGCGGTATCCGCCAGCTCCGAAAGCTCGCCGAGGGAGGTTTCCACGTCGTATTCGCCGGTATCAACGGCGATCAGCAGCGCGCGGACCCGCGCCGACGGATCATGATTCTGCTGTAATTGTCCTGTCATAGGTTCTCCTTTGCTGCACAATTTCGCCGTTTGGAAGACGGCTGCCAAAACTGCTGCCCGTCCTTTCCACGGCGGGGTGGGAATCTCCGCCAAAGGCCCCTTCAGGGCCTTTATGGAGGAAGATTCCATTGATTTCGGGGGTTTCTTTATTATACACTTTTCTCATCGAAAACAACAAGAGCCCTGTGCTCTTTCCAAAGGAGTATCGCCATGAAACTCAAGCTGTTCGGATGTCCCGCCCTTCGCCGTGAACTTTTCCTGCTTGCTTCCTTTTCCCCGCATGAGATCGATGTGGAAATTCTGCCTGCCCCGTCCGGCGCCGCGCTTCTTCAGGACCGGATTGAGGGAACACAGGGCTATGACTACATACTTCCCTGTGTGGGAAGCCGCCTGTCGGAAGGGCTGTCCGCCGCCGGCATTCCACTGGTCATTCCCCGTGCCCACAACTGCGCCCACCTGCTGCTGGGAAGCCTCGACCGTTATCACCGCGCTTTCTCGGAAAATGATGACGAACCCCGCTGGCAGCTCGAAGGGGAGTGCTCCGCGATGTCTGCCGCGCACGGCACACCCTGCACTGTGATCGACACCCTTTTCACCGGCCTTGTTCCGGCGCAGGAGGGGCGCGAATACGCCGCGGACCTCTCTCTGCTGCGCGACTATCTGAACGGCTGCTGGGACGCCCGTTTCCTGACCGTTCATCCCGGAGAGCGGGCGGTGCAGGACCCGGTTGAGATTCTTGCCGCCGAGCCGGCCTGAATGAAGCACCTCCACCCTTTTCTCCTTTGTGCGCTTTCTTTCCCTATTACCTGAAAAATTTTCTTCGAACAAAACGTTTTTTGGTTGACAGATCGGACTTGCTCTGCTATAATAAGTGACGCTGCATGTGGCGGCTTAGCTCAGTTGGCTAGAGCATTCGGTTCATACCCGAAGTGTCGTAGGTTCGAATCCTATAGCCGCTACCAAAGTGGAAAAGCCCTTTTGTAAAGGGCTTTTCCAGTATTCGGCCCGTTGGTCAAGAGGTTAAGACACCGCCCTTTCACGGCGGTAACATGGGTTCGATTCCCATACGGGTCACCACGAAACGCGTGTGTAAACGTTGTCGTTTACACACGCGTTTTTCTCGGCTTCCGGGAGAAATGAAAACTTCCGGCTCTTCTGTTGGAAAGAAGAAAAACCTTTATTTCAAGCATCGTGCAAAGAGAGAAATGAGCAGCAATCTTCCCGCAGAAAAAGACTTCTGCGAAAGAATGAAATATCCGTCTCCCGGCCTTGGGAAAGCGTATGCAGGGGGCTGAATTTTCAGCGTCTCTGGAGGAGCCTTGCAGGACCCATTCAAGCCTTCGGCTCAGCCGGAGGTTTTGTTTTGTCCTGATCGGCCGCGCGTCATACCGCCGCTCACGAACGGGTTCGACAGCATTATGGAGATGTCGACGGTCGCCCCTGCCCCGCTCCCGCTCTCTCGGACGGGCATGACAGCATGATGGAGATGCCAGCGGCCACCTCTGCCCTGCTCCCGCTCCCGCGGAGGGACACAACAGCAGCAGGCGGCACTGCACAAGCGGCGCCGACCCTTTCAGGGCTGTCACACCTGCAAAATTTTGCCCCGGGAATTTTCCGCGGACAGCCCTTCCTGCGGCGCTGCGGAGGAACCGGCATCAAGCCGGAGGTGATTCCCCGTCCCTCCTCAAGAGGACTTTGGACAGCCGGAAAAGCAGCGGGAGATAGGTCGCAAAAAAGACCGCCAAGGCCCCTGCCGCAATGCATTGCCTCTTTCTCGCAGGAACCGCGCAGCCGATCATAATCCCCATCGCGCAGAGGCAAAGCTTGACCAGCGCAAAATCGGTCCAGTCGGCCTGCTTTACATACCCGTTCCCAATTTCGATCAACTTTTTCACTCTCTTCCTCTCCCTTCGTCCCTTTTTATCATCATAACACGCCCGCAGCAGGAAAGGAAACCGAATCTCACCGGCGGAATCATATTCTCCCTTTTCGATAAAATCACCGGCCTGTTCTCGACATTTTGGCCTTCTTGTGGTACGGTAGGAGCAATCTCATCAGAAAGGAACGACCCGGCCATGAAAATCCAGCCGCCCCAGCTCCCTGCGCAGCCGCAGGCCGCAGAGGATTTTTTGCCGCTCGCGCGGCGCTGCATTGAGGAGGAGCGTCCCGTCGAGGAAATTCTGCTGCGGGACTGCGCCGCCGAGGGAGAATCCATGCCGAAGCTGGAGATTCGACGCTGCATTTTGGAAGGCTGCACCTTTTCCGGCTGCGACCTCAGCGGAGCAGGCTTTGCGGATGTTGCATTTACAGACTGCAACTTTTCCAACTGCCGCCTGCCCGACGCGTATTTTTCCCGCTGCCGCTTCTTCGGCTGCAAGTGGCTGGGGGCGGAACTGGACGGCGCGGTGCTTCGGCAGATTACGATGGAAAATTCCAATCTGCGCTACGCTTCCTTTGACAGAGCCAAGCTTCAGGAGCTTCTGCTTCATAACTGTGATTTTACCGAAGCGTCGTTCAGCGAAGTCCGCTGGAAGAATCTTTCGGCGGACGGCTGCCGCTTTCTTCGGACAAACTTTTTTAAAACGCCGCTTTCGGGGATGGATTTTACTCAAAACGAGCTGCTCGCCCCCATCCTCTCGTCTCCGCCCTCCGAGCTTCGGGGTGCAAAAATCAGTCTGCTCCAAGCCGCCGATCTGATCGAGCTGTTCGGGGTCAAGGTTGACCGCTGAACAGCTCCACCAGATATTCCTCGACGAACCGCGAGGCAACCGCCCCATCGGCGGCGGCGGTCACGATCTGCCGCATCGGCTTGGTGCGCAGGTCCCCCACCGCGAAAACGCCGGGAATACTGGTGCGTGTTGTCTCATCCGCCACAAGGTAGCCGGATGAGTCGATCTCCGCCTGGCCGGCGGCAAGCCCAGTATCCGGAATCCGGCCGATCGCCACAAAAAGCCCGTCGCAGGCCAGCTCGCGCCGCCGGTCTGTATCAACCTCGGCAAGCTCCACACCAGTCAGCCGTCCGTCATGGAGAAGCCTCGTGATGCGGCTGTTCCAGAGGATTTCAACATCATTCTCCTGCAGGGCCTTGAGATAAATCTTCGAAGCGGTCAGCGTGTCCCGCCGGTGGATCAGATAGACCTTCGCGCAGAGCTTGGCAAGCATCAGGGCGTCCGCAACGGCGCTGTTTCCGCCGCCTGCAACCGCCACCGTCTTTCCGCGGTAGGCCATCCCGTCGCAGGCCGCACAGTAGGCGATGCCCTTGCCGCGCAGCTCCTGCTCCCCATCAAGACCAAGCATACGCGGGTAGGCCCCCATCGCAAGAACAACGCTTCGGCCCAGCCGTTCCCCCTGATCGGTCGTGATCCGCTTTGGATTGGCCCGCAGGTCGGCTTTCTGCGCCTGTGCATAGAGGGTCTGCGCCCCAAAGTGCTCCGCGCCCTCGCGCATCCGTTCAGCCAGCTCGAAACCGCCGACTCCCTCTCCGGCGCCCGGATAGTTGTCCACCTGCTCCGTTTCGGCCATCTGCCCGCCCGCTGAGAGCTTTTCGATGACCAGCGCCGAGAGCCCGCTCCGCACGCAGTAGAGCGCCGCAGTGTAGCCGCCCGGACCGCCGCCGATGATAATCACATCATAAATGGAATCCGCCATGCTGTTTTTTCCCCCGTCCTAAAGCGCGCCGTTTTCCTGAAGCCAGCTGCTGATCTGCGCTTTCGAGGAGGGGGCGATCAATGGTTGTCCGATTGCTTTCCCTTCGCGGAAAAGCATCAGAGTGGGAATCGTTTCCACCTGAAACTGTCCGGCCAGAGCCGGCTGTTCATCGATGTTGATTTTGCCGACCCCGAGCCGTTCCCCCTGCTCATCCGCAAGCTGTCCGACTGCGGGGGCGATTCTCCGGCAATAAACACACCAGGGCGCCCAGAAATCAACCATAACCGGACGCCCGGAATGCAGCACCTGCTTTTCAAAATTTTCCTGTGTGACGGTGATCATCTCCATAGAATCCATTCCTTTCACTACGCGTATTTTGCATATTGTGCCTTGAGAAAGTTCATCAGGGTACAGCTGCAAGTATGCCCCATGCGCGCCTGATTTCTCCTGAAACGAAAAGGAAACGGCTTTTGTCAAGCCGTTTCCTTTTCGTTTCACCGGAATTCCATCAGAATCTCGGCCGCCTCGCGCAGGATGTATCCTCCCCGACATTATCCGGAAAGATCACATAGGAAATGCCCGGAAACCTGCTTTCCGCCCCGGTCTGCCATACCGGAATGCCGGGACGGATCTGGCCCATCACCAGCGCCCGCCGCACCTTCAGCGCCTTGGTGCCGATACCGCTGAAAGTGATTCCCCCCTTGGCGCTGAAAATTTTAACATCCACGTCGGCAACCGCGTTGACAACCACTTTACCAAAGCCGCAAACCCCCAGCAGTTTTCTCTCAATCCCGTCCAAATCAAGCTTCCTCAGCTCCTCGATGGAGATTGAAACGCCGTGCCCGGCGAGATAGGCGCCGCGGTTTTTTCCTCCACATAGTCCTTCAGATCGTGGGAACGGTATCCAAAGGTGCGGTCCTTCGCAAACTCGGTCTGCCCTGCTGGAATCAGCCTGTCCCCATCGCGGACATAGTGGATATCCCCGATGGTAAAACGGCCCGGCCCTCCTCCCGGAAGAAAGGGCAGAGAATTTCCCCGTCGATCCGCTGACCGGCGGCTTCCGCTCCAGCTTTCAAAAGTTCGGTTTCCAGCGGACAGCGTCCCCGTAAGGTGGAATCTCCCCGGCTTATGATCAAGCAGCTGATCCCCGTTTTCCGGGAGACCGCGGCAGTTCCCGCGGCAATTTCCCGATGGGCGGCGGTAGTTTGTTCCGCGGTAAAGCCGCGCGAATTGGTCAGCAGATAGAAAAGCCGCTGCTCTTCCGCAAAGCCCTCGCGGATGCTCTCGATGCTCCAATCCGTATAAACATATATCATGTACTGTTTGTACGCCTGTGGGGTCGTCATCCAGTACGATGCTTTTTCGGCTGCTCTTTTTGATCTCCCCGGCAGGCAGCGCATCCACCCTGCTTTCATCGACCTGCGGGAAAGAATCCGGAATTCCCGCGCGGATCACGTTGACCTCTCTCATATCGTTCCCTCCGCCCTGCCGCTTTGGCGACCTTTTTTCTCATCATGGCTCGTCTTCCGATGATGGTCAAGCAGAACATTCTAAAAAGGAATGTTTAATTTGTAATGACGCTTCCCCTGCACGAGTCGGATGGAAGGTGCGGTACGGCAGAAGAAACACCGAAATTTTTTGTGTTTTGATGAGCGAAATCCTATATTGAAGGTCTGTCCGCCGTTTCGTTTCCTTTCTCTAACACGTACACCTGTCCGGTGAGCGGCGTGCCCAAACGGAGGAGAATACCTTAATCCCGCTTGCTGCCCGGATAAAATACGCGGGAGGGCATGCGGGCACCCAAAAGCCGCCTGCGGTGCATGAGGCGATCGCCCAGCGACAGACGCATGGATGGCGCCCCCAAAAATTGTCACAAGCGATCTGCTTTCCTTGATGCTTGAAGCGGGCGTTTTTGCCTTCACCGGCAGAGCCAATGACTTGAGTTGGCCTATAAAGGCCCATCGCCGGCAAGCATCTCAGAATAAACTTGTTCCACTTGCAACGCTTGTTTTCAGCCCGCAAAAAGGCGGCTGCCGTTCTAACGGCAACTTTCTATCGTTGGGAATCTGCTGTCGGCATCCCGCTTCGCTCGATGTTTATAGCGAAAGCTTTTTACTGGGTACCTCCACCGGCAGAGCCGGAGGTTTCCGTTAACAACAAAAACGGACGGTTCGAAAGAACCGTCCGTTTTTGATCGCCGAATCTGCTTATTTCGCAGTCTCGGAGGGCTTTTTATTCTTCAGAGTGTTGATGCCCTCGACAGCCAGCACAAGCGCCAGCACAAAGAGTACAGCGCCCAGTCCAGCCTGAATGTAGGGAGCCACATCCACGCCGCCGCTCTTGAGAACAGCGTTGCCGGAGGTGATCACGCCAACCTTGGCCACAATGGTCTGTGCCAGAGAGCAGAGGGTCACAACCAGCATGAAGCCCATCGGGAAGAGGAACATCTTATTGTTCTTGCCGATGTTGCCCAGCCATGCCGCGACAGCCAGCAGCGCCAGCGCAGCCAGCAGCTGGTTGGCAGCGCCAAACAGCGGCCAAATCTTGGAATAGCCACCGAGGCCAAGGCCGATGCCCAGAACAACAGTGATCAGAGTAGCAACAAAGGGATTGCAGAGGGTCTTTTTAAAGCCGGTGACATCCTTATAGGTCTGGCCGGGCTTCAGCCAGAATTCCTGGAACATATAACGTGCCAGACGGGTGGCAGTATCCAGTGAGGTCAGGCAGAAGGCCGAAACCGCCAGAATGAGCAGGGCCTTGACGGTCGACTCAGAGGCGGCCAGGCCGGGGATGGTGGCGACCATCCGGGAAAGGCCGGTCGCAAAAACAGTGGTCGGGGTGCGCAGACCGCCGACATATTCCTGCCAGATATAACCGACCGCGCAGAGTGAGATCAGCGCAAGCGCACATTCAATCAGCATGCCGCCGTAAGCGATCGGGCGGGCGTCCTTCTCGTTATCCAGCTGCTTCGCGGTAGTGCCGGAGCCGACCAGCGAATGGAAGCCCGAGATCGCGCCGCAGGCAATGGTGACGAAGAGGGCCGGGAACATGGTGCCCAGCGAGGAAAGCTCGTCGGTAAAGCCGGTAAAAGCGGGAATCTCCATGTTGAGATTCTGGCCCATCACACCGGCGCCGAGGACACCCACAACCGCCACGATCATCATGCCGTAGAGCAGGAAGGAAGACAGGTAGTCACGCGGCTGAAGCAGAATCCACACCGGAGCGATCGAGGCAATCAGGATATAAACGCCGATGATGTACATCCAGGTGGTGCCGTTGAGGTAAATCGGATGGAAATTCAGTCCGATAGCAAGACAGGCAACCAGCGCGATCACCCCGACAATCGTCGCAACCGAAAGAGGCGCGCCCTTGCGGTAAACGAAGAAGCCGAAAACAATGGCCATGACAATGAACAGCAGCGAAATCATCGCAACGGCGGCGTTATCGTGATTGAGAGCGCCGTCCGCAGTGAAGCCGTTGAAGGTGTTGGCTACGATCGAAGCGAAAGCGGCGACAACCAGGATCAGGGTCAGATACGAGAAGATGATGAACAGCTTCTTCGCACGCTCGCCGATATTGGCGGCAATCACCTCGCCGATCGACTGGCCTTTGTGGCGGATCGAGGCAAAGAGCGAGCCGAAATCGTGCACCGCACCAAAGAAGATGCCGCCGATCAGGACCCACAGCATAACAGGGACCCAGCCGAACACGGCGGCCTGAATCGGGCCGTTGATGGGGCCGGCGCCGGCGATCGAAGAAAAGTGATGTCCCATCAGAACGGGAGCCTTGGCGGGGACATAGTCCATGCCGTCCTCCAGTTCGTGGGCAGGGGTAACGCGTTTCTCGTCCACGCCCCACTGGTCGCTCAGCCACTTACCGTAAAAAACGTAGCCGGCAATCAGAATGGCGCAGCCGATTACAAGAACCAATACTGCATTCATTTGTTTTTTCTCCTCTCTCTTGTGTACTGCGTAAGATTCTGTTCGAGTGTCTTTCGAACGTCCTTCCCGGCAGGATTGCTGATCAGCCTCCCGCTGGAACGATCAAACGCCGCTATGCGAAACTCCATCCAGCCATGGAGTGATAGCCAAAAATTTTTGTGAAACCGATAACGGCGAATCAGCCGCACGGTTTCCTCGGGGATTTCCTGTGCGATGATCGAGAGGGAGACATGGGAGTACATGTGCTCGCTGTGGGGCCTGATTCTGCCAAGCCCATCCTCACGCGCAAGATCGACCGCATGCCGGAGCGTCTCCGGCTCCAGTCTGTCGGCAAGCAGGAAATAAACGTACTCGTTCATTTCCATCCCCCAGATTTTTGCCTTTTTTACCAGAACATATTTCTCAGAGCGGGAGTGGAACTCGGCCATGGCAGGAAACACCATGTCTCCTACCGGAAATTCCCGGGTGACATCGTAATAACAACGGTAGGCATTGAGCAGCTTTTCAAACTGCTCCTCACGCGTCAGAGTCCCGCCGCCGTTCCGGCGTTCCAGATCGTTTGGCATTGCTCCGTTTTCTCTCCTTCTGAAATGGCCAACCCGGAAACACGGTCCGGAAAGTCAGCTATATTATATACCATTCTTTTCAGTTTGTTAATAGATTCCCGCGCAATTATTGCCATAATATGAATACAAAAAGAAATTTCGTCCTTTTGCACGATGAAGCAGTTCAAATATCGAAAATTATTACTAAGTTTGCCTCTTGAAATCCGCGATTGAAACACAAACGCAACAAATTGCGGACAAATTTCGAATCAAAGTCTGCATATTTTGTGCCGATTTCTCCATTTTCCCCGCGGCAGCAGCATTTTTCCACATAAATTCAGCTTTTGTTGCCTGATCAAAACAGCGGGGCCATTTCTCCTGCCCAGAAATCTAAGGGAGTCATTTTCAATGATAAGATCTCCGATTCTGAGCGGCAGGACGCCGCCCGATTTCGGGAACACCTTCACATCTTCGAGAGAAGGCAATACCGGCAAAAACAGCCGCCGAAGCAGGCCGGGGGCAGGCCGCCGCTAACGTGGCCTGTTTTTATGTCTTTGTTTCCTTGCTGCCGGTGAACGGATCAATATATTCGGAGGATTTTTTATCCAGAGATTCTTTTTCTCACCAGCATGGCTGGCGGTTTATTTGTGCTTAAACTACAACAATGAAAACAGGACGCCGCAGAATTCCGCGGCGTCCTGTCGTCTTCGAGTCAAACCCGGTGCATCAGATCGGTATAGGTAGGCATCGGCCAATCGGCGGCATTTACGACCTGCTCCACTCCGTCGGAGATGTCGCGCAGGGCCTCCATATCCACGCGGATCGTGTCGCGCAGCATCCGGTTGCTCTCCTCGCTGACCTCGGCAGGGAGAGCATGCAGATCATCCCGCAGCTTCTCGACGCCGGCAAAGAGGTCAGAGACCGCTTTCGACAGCCGCTGGGTATAACGGTAAAGCGCAGCGTTATCGAGACCTACCGACCGCAGGTGAGCAAGCTGCGCGGCGCTTTTCCCCGCGCAGGCGATGACGGCGGGAGTCACCTGCCGCTGCACCATCTCCAGAAGGGTGCGCGCCTCAATCAGAGCAATCTTGCGGTAATTCTCAAGCATGATCTCATAGCGGGAATGGCATTCCAGCTCGGAGAAGATATGAAAGCGTCCGAAGAGATCGATCGTCTCCGGCATCTGCCAGACCGCCGCGGCGGAAAGAGAGTCGGGATAAACAGGCAGCCCGCGGCGCGCCGCCTCAATCTGCCATTCCTGCGAATAATTGTTGCCGTTCATGATGATCCGGCCATGTGCCGCATAGGTTTCACAGGCAATTTCCCGGACGGTGCGCTCGATCTCGGTGCTCTGCTCCAATCGGGCGGCAAAAAACGAGAGGCTCTCGGCAACCAGAGCATTGAGCACAATGTTGGCCAGCGCAATCGATTGAGCCGAACCCACCATGCGGAACTCAAACTTGTTTCCGGTGAAGGCAAACGGCGAGGTGCGGTTTCGGTCAGCGTCATCTGAAAGGACCGCCGGCATGGTCTCGACCCCGATCGAAACGGGGCGCTTCCCGCTGCCATGGTCCTCGTTGCTGCATTTGGCGAGCAGCGAGGTATAGCGTTCCCCAAGGAACATCGAAATAATGGCAGGCGGCGCCTCATAGCCGCCGAGACGGCAGTCGTTGCCGGGCGTAGCGGTCGACATCCGGAGCTGGGTGGCGTAGCGGTCGACACCGCGGACAAAGGCCGCGAGGAAGAGGATAAAGGTCAGGTTGTTTTCGGGATGCTCGCCCGGCGAAAGAAGATTCTTTCCCTGATCGGTGCAGAGAGAATAGTTGTTGTGCTTGCCCGAGCCGTTCACCCCATAAAACGGCTTCTCGTGCAGCAGGCAGGCCAAGCCGTGCTTTTTGGCCACGACCTTCATCGTCTCCATCACCAGATGGTTGGCGTCACAGGTCAGATTGGCTGAGTCGTAGACGGTCGCCAGCTCATGCTGGGTCGGCGCAACCTCGTTATGCTTGGTTTTGGCTGCGACCCCCAGCTTCCAGAGCGTTTCATCCAGCTCATGCATAAAAGAAGCGATTCTCAGGCGCACTCGGCCGAAATAATGATCGTCAAGTTCCTGGCTCTTGGGCGGCGGTGCGCCGAGCAGGGTGCGTCCGCAGAGCTTCAGATCGAGACGCTGCTCATACCGCTCGCGGTCAACGAGAAAATACTCCTGTTCCGCGCCCACCATCGGGGTAACGCGGCTCACATTCTTCCAGCCGAGCAGCCGCAGCACCCGCACCGCCTCGTTGGAAACGGCCTCCATCGAACGCAGCAGCGGAGTTTTCTGGTCCAGCGCAACCCCGGAAGGACCGCAGAAGGCGGTGGGGATGTAAAGTGTCTTATCCCGTACGAATACAAAAGAGGTGGGGTCCCATGCGGTATAGCCGCGCGCTTCAAAGGTATTGCGGATTCCGCCCGAAGGAAAGGAAGAGGCGTCCGGCTCTCCCTGAACCAACGCCCGCGAGTCAAAGTCAAGGATTGCGGAGCCGTCCCCTGCCGGGCTGAGGAAACATTCACTCTTTCCGACCGCTGCGTCGGTCATCGGCTGGAACCAGTGAATGTAGTGGGTAGCACCCTGCTGAAGCGCCCATTTGAGCATTGCCTCCGCCACCGGACCGGCAATCGCCTCATCCAGCTTGCCGCCTGCCTTGCGGGTACGCTGCAGGCTGACAAAAACCTCGCTGGGCAGCATGGACTTCATCACTTCATCCCGAAAGACATGGCAGCCAAAATCCTGTTCAAAACTCATCGTATCTTCCTCTCTGTCCTGTATCCCGAGCCACCGTTTCCGGGCGGGCCGGCCTCAATTGCTGTGTGAAGATCTATATGCAGATATCGTAACATTCGGAAGGGCTCTTTGCAAGATTTCACTAAAAATTCTTTTGAATTTTCTAACATTCGGGCAGGAGCCTGAGACAACCTTCTATAAGACTTGATTCTTTATCCAAAATGGATAAAAATCCGGGAGCAGAACGCGACAAAATCTGCAAGGATGCTTGACAACCGCTTCCAGATGTGATATATGATAAATATACTTGTGATATATTACAGATATATGAAAGAGAGGGCGGCCATGCCTCAAAAACAATCAATGAGCGATCAGGTTCTTCACCGCTTGCGTGAAGATATCGTCAACTGCGTATACAAGCCGGGGGAAATTATTACCGAAACCGAGGTAGCACAGCGATATGGTTCAAGCAAAACTCCGGCCCGCGAGGCTTTGAGCACTCTCTGTCTGGAAGAATACCTGCAGAAGTTTCCCCGGAAAGGCTATTTGGTAAAAAGCATCTCCCTCTCGGATCTTCAAAGCCTGTTCCAATTCCGCTGCATTTTGGAATGCGCTTCCGCTTCTCTCGCTGCGCAGCATGCCTCCGAGGCGGAAATCCGGCTGCTCCAGTCCATCTGCAGCCAAATCGAACGCTTCGAGGACCGAACCGCCGGCATCACCGCCGGACAGCATGACGCGGGCAACGCCTCATTTCATATGCAGATTGCGCGCATGTCGCGCAATCCCTACCTGATCAGCGCCACGGCAAATATCCTTAATCAGATGCGCCGCGCACTTACCATGGATTTGATGACCACCGACACAAGCGGTGCCTTTAAGGGACATCCCCATATCGTTCAGGCGATTCAGGAACATAATCCCGCCGCTGCAGAGGAAGCCATGCGCCTCCATATCGGCATGACACAGGACCGCATCTATCTGCAGAATTCCCAGTTTTTCCGCAGCGCAGGAGAATTCATATCGGTGTGATATCCCGGGACATTATCAAGCTTCTAGGGAGAGATAGGTCAAGATGAGCAAAAGTAAAGTGATTATTTTCACAACCGGCGGGACAATTATGAGCCGCTTTGACAGCGCCACCGGTACAATTGTGCAGGCGGAAAGCGGGGATCATCTGCTCAGCGCCCTGTCCGCATTTGACAGCAATATTGAAATTGAAGCATACGATTTCTGCAACAGGCCAAGCCCGCACATGGACCCGGCAATCGGGCTGAGCCTTTCCCAAAAAGTTCGGAAGGCGCTCGAACGCGAGGACATCTCCGGCGCGGTCATCGCGCATGGGACAGATACGATTGAGGAGATGTCTTATCTCACCTCCCTGATTCTTTCCAGCCCAAAGCCGGTCGTTTTTACCGGCGCAATGAAGAGTTCAAGCGAAGAATATATCGATAACATCGGCAACCTTCTCGGCGCCATCCGGATCGCCGCCGATCCCCGCTCCCGGGAGCGGGGGATAATGGTTTTTTTCAATCAGGATATTTTTCCCGCCCGCTGCATTGTCAAGGGTGACACCAATCATATGAACTCCTTTCTTGCCACCGAGGGCGGGCCGATGGGAGCGGTGATCAATGGAGAAGTCATTTTCTACCACAGCCTCCCGGCTCAGAAAACCTACGATGTCAGTCGTCTTGACAGCAATGTGCAGCTCATTAAGGCTTATTTCGGCATGTCTCCGCTTTTGATCGACGCCTGCACCGATGCCGCGGTCGATGGAATTGTCATCGAAGCCCTCGGCGCGGGTAACCTCCCGCCGAGCGTTCTGCCGAGCATCCGGCGCGCGATCGACGCCGGAATCCCGGTCATCATCGCCTCCCGATGCCTGCGGGGGCCATCCCTCGCCGTTTACGGCTACGAGGGGGGCGGCGCGCAGCTCAAAGCAATGGGCTGTATCTTCAGCGGAAATCTGAACGGTACCAAAGCCAGGATTCAGCTGATGGTGCTGAAAAGCGCCTGCTGCGGGCCTGCCGAAATCGCCGCCTGCTTCGCCGCGCGAAGCGGCACAGAAGAGAGCAGATCCCGGTAGGGTGCTTTTCTTCACCGCTCGGGGCGGCTTTGTCAAATTGTTCAGCGCAAGGGACGCTTCACCGGCACAACTGCGTGAACTGTGGAAAATATAGTGTCCTTTTCGCTGTTCAAAATAGAAAGTCTCATATTTGTTTACAGCCTCACGCGCGATCTTTCCATGTATACCCTTTACCCCATCGCCAGACTGTGCCGGGACGAGCAGCTCGGCGTGCGCCAATTGGAACGGGTTTATATGGAAATTGATCCGACCTACACCAATCTTCTTGGCTCTTACGGGATGAAGCGCCTGCGTGAGCTGGCCAGAGTCTTCCGCGGGATGATCGCGGAAAAGATTCTAACCAAGGATGAGTTCCGTTATCTGATCGATTCCTTCACATTCTATACCAATATGCTTGCGCAGTGGTCCTATTTCTATTATCCTTGGGGAATCGGATGCGCCTGCTTCCGGTTTGATGAAGAGCATCAAAGCTATACCCCTGAAACGGAAGGATAACGGAAGTCCGGATTTCGTATGCCGTTCTGACCGTTTTTTGCTCTCACTTTTGCTTGCTTGATCGCTGCTTTTCAACATTTTTGCCGGACGAATGCAATTTTCCCTTGCCAAGCGAGATAAAATATGGTATGGTATATGGGTAAGTAGAAAGTATTGACAGGAGAGTGGGTAACAACCCGCTCTTTTGTTTATGTATAGGGAGGTTTCTATGGCAAAGGCAAAACCGAACACCGCGCAGGTCGCCGCATCGCTTGCCGAGCCGCTGCTCGAGCAAATGGGGCTGCGTCTTTGGGACATCCGCTTTGAGAAGGAGGGCGGGGTATGGTTCCTGCGCTTCTTCATTGATAAGGAGGGCGGGGTCGATATCAACGACTGCGAACGGTTTTCCCGGGCCATCGACCCGGTTCTCGACGCGGCGGACCCGATCGAGCAGTCTTACTGTCTCGAGGTATCCTCGCCCGGCGTTGAACGCGAGCTGACCAGGCCCTGGCATTTTGAAGAAAACCTTGGCCGCAAGGTCAATGCCCGCCTCATCCGCGCAAAAAACGGCATCCGGGAATTTTCCGGCATCCTTGAATCCTATGAGGACGGGGTCGCCGTCATCCGGGATGAAGAAAATGACATGACCCTTTCGGTCGCCAAAAGCGAGGCGGCCTATGTGAGATTGCAGGACGATTTTGATTACAGCAAAGGAGAAGACCAATGATCAACCGCGAATTTTTCGAGGCGCTCGAGCTGCTCGAAAAGGAAAAGGGCATTCCTGTCCCCTACATGATCGAAAAGATCCAGAATGCCGTCTCGATCGCCGTCAAGCGCGATGCCAACGGCGGGGAGGACAACATCGTTGAAATCGATCCGGTTACCGCCCGTTTCTTCGTTGCGGTGAGAAAGCATGTCGTTGAGCAGGTCGAGGACCCCGCCATCGAGATCGGCCTCGGAGCAGCACAGGGCGTTAAAGCCGGCGCCAAGCTCGGCGACCTCATTGAAATCCCGCTCGACCCCAAGCGTTTTGGGCGCATTGCCGCCATGAGCGCCAAGCATGTCATCCGCCAGGGGATTCGTGAGGCCGAACGCGGCCAGCTGCTCGCTGAGTATCAGTCCAAGCAGTGCGACATCGTAACTGCCACTGTGGTGAAAACCGATCCGCGGCGCGGAAACGTCACCGTGGAGATCGGCCGTTCCGAAGCGATCCTGCCCAAATCCGAACAGGTCCCCGGTGAGGAATACAAGGACGGCGAGCGGATTAAGGTTTACGTTTCCGATGTGATCAACGGTGAGAAGGGCCCCAAGATCATGATCTCGCGGATTCATCCCGGACTGGTCAAGCGGCTCTTTGAGATGAACATCCCTGAGGTTTACGACGGCACCGTCGAGATCAAGTCGATCTCCCGCGAGGCCGGCGTGCGCAGCAAGGTCGCAGTGACCTCCCGCGATGAAAACGTTGACGCGGTGGGCGCCTGCATCGGCCCGAAGGGCGCGCGCGTCAACTCGATCGTCGACGAACTCGGCGGCGAGAAAATCGATGTTATCCGCTATTCTGAGGATCCTGCCGAATTTGTGGCGGCCGCGCTTTCGCCCGCGTCGGTCCTGTCGGTCGAGATCGATCCCGAGGTTCCCAGAGCCTGCCGGGTCGTCGTGCCGGATCATCAGCTTTCACTGGCGATCGGCAACAAGGGCCACAACGCCCGTCTGGCTGCCCGGCTGACCGGCTGGAAAATCGATATCCGGCCCGAGAGCGGCTTCCCCGAAGAGGAGCCCGCCGCACCGGATGAACAGCAGGCGGAAGAAGCCGGCGGGACGCTCTGAGCCGATTTTGACAGGAACCCACACGGAGGTGAACGGGATGAAGGAAAAGAAATTGCCGCTGCGGATGTGCACCGGCTGTTCCGAGCACAAACCCAAGAAGGAGCTGGTCCGGGTGGTCAGAAGCCCCGAGGGAGAAATCTCTCTGGACCTGACCGGAAGAAAACCCGGCCGGGGCGCTTACATCTGCCCCTCGCTCGACTGCCTGCGGAAGGCCCGCCGCGCAAAAAGGCTGGAGCGCGCTTTCTCCTGCCGGATTCCCGACGCCGTCTATGACGCGATGGAAAAGGAGATGACCGACGGTGAAGGGTAACATCCTCGGCCTGCTCGGCATCTGCCGCAAGGCAGGGAAGCTCCGTCTGGGCTTCGATCCGGTTGCCGAGGGGCTGGGAAAAGACGTACGTCTGCTCCTGTTTTCCAATGACATTTCCCCAAAGACCAAGGAACGGATGCTGCAAAAAGCATCCGGATCCCCTGCCGCTTCGCTCACCCTTCCCTACTCGGCCGACGAGCTCCTCGCCGGTCTGGGTAAGCGGGTTGCAGTGCTGGCGGTCACCGACCGGGGGCTGGCCGACAGGATCAAAGAACTGCATACGACCGCGACAGAAAACCGCGAGGAGGATTTGACTTTATGATGGATAAATACCGCGTACACGAGGTTGCCAAGGATCTGAACATTCCCAGTAAGGATATTCTGGGCCTTTTGGAGCAATATTTTCCTGACGCCCAGCGTAAGCATATGACCGCTCTTTCGGATGAGGAGCTGAGTCTGATTTTTGAGCGCTTTACGCAGGAGCGCCAGATGGAAAGCCTCGACCCCTATTTTGCGCTTGCGCAGCAGAAGAAGGCGGAGCCTGAGCCCGAACCGGCGCCCATCCCCGAAAAGGCGGCCGCTCCCGTTCAAAGCGCCCCTCAGCCCCGCCCGGCTCAGCCGGCCCAGCAGCGCCCGGCTGCACAGCAGCAGGGCGCCCGCCCCGCGCAGGGACAGAGCCCGCAGCGCCCCGCACAGCCGCGGCCCGTACAGCAGGGCCAGCAGCGTCCCGCCGCGCAGCAGGGCGCCCGCCCCGCACAGGGACAAAACCAGCAGCGCTCCGCACAGCCGCGGCCCGCACAGCAGGGCCAGCAGCGCCCGCAGCAGGGTGCCCGCCCCGCACAGGGACAGAACCAGCAGCGCCCGGTTCCGCAGCCGCCCCGCCCCGCAGCGCAGCCTGCGGCGGGACAGCCTAATCCCAACAAGGTCGAGCGTCCCGCCGCGCGCCACGTCGATATGCGTTCAGCGCAGGTCAACCTCGATAAGTACAACGAAAAATATGAGCAGATTGCTCCTGTCAATCTTCCCGCCAAGGCCCAGGGTCCATCCAAGCAGAAGTTCACCGGGCGGCAGCAGCGCGGCAAGCCGATCCGTTCCCGCCGCGAACAGGAAATGGAGAAGATGCGCAGACTTGAGCTTGAACGGCAGCGCCGGCAGAAGCTCGAGGTTCAGCTTCCCGACGAGCTGACCGTCGGCGAACTGGCCCTTCGCCTGAAGGTCCAGGCTGCTGAGATCGTCAAGCGTCTGATGGGGATAGGCATCATGGCCTCGGTTTCGCAGGTCATCGATTATGACACTGCCGCTCTCGTCGCCATGGAGATCGGCGCGAAGGTCGAGCATGAGGTTGTCGTCACCCTTGAAGAACAGCTCTTTGACACTGCCGAGGATCACGATGATCATCTCACTCCCCGCCCCCCTGTCGTCGTGGTCATGGGCCACGTCGATCATGGCAAGACCTCCCTGCTCGATGCCATCCGCAAGACCAACGTCACCTCCTCCGAGGCGGGCGGCATCACCCAGCACATCGGCGCCTATCAGGTGCAGATCAACAATCAGCCGATCACCTTCCTCGACACGCCGGGACACGCCGCCTTCACCTCGATGCGGGCGCGCGGCGCGCAGGTCACCGACATCGCGGTACTGGTCGTTGCTGCCGACGACGGCATCATGCCTCAAACCGTCGAGGCGATCAACCACGCCAAGGCCGCCGGCGTTCAGATTATCGTCGCCATCAACAAGATCGATAAGCCTACTGCCAATCCTGAGAAGGTCAAGCAAGAGCTGACCGAATATGAGCTGGTCCCGGAGGAATGGGGCGGCGATGTCATCTGCGTTCCCGTCTCGGCCAAGAGCGGAGAAGGAATTGAATCGCTGCTGGAGATGATCCTGCTGGTTGCGGAAACACAGGAGCTTGCCGCCAATCCCGACCGTCTCGCCCGCGGCACCGTCATCGAGGCAAAGCTCGACCGCGGCCGCGGACCGGTCGCCACCATCCTCGTTCAGAACGGCACTCTGCACACCGGCGATGTGGTCATCGCGGGTACTGCGCTTGGGCGCGTCCGTGTGATGCTCGACGATAAGGGCAGCCGCATCGACCAAGCCGGCCCCTCGACGCCGGTCGAGATCACCGGCCTTGCGGAGGTTCCCGCCGCCGGCGACGTTCTGAACGCCGTCGAGGATGAGAAGCTCGCCAAGGAGCTGGTCGATAAGCGCCGCTTTGAGGCCAAGGAGGAACAGTTCCAAACCTACCAGAAGGTCACCCTCGACAACCTCTTCAGCCAGATTTCCGAAGGGGAGATGAAGGAGCTGCCGATCATCGTCAAGGCCGACGTGGACGGTTCTGTGGAAGCGGTCCGGCAGTCGCTCGAAAAGCTCTCAAATGATGAGGTGCGGGTGCGGGTCATTCACGGCGCGGTCGGCGCGATCAACGAGTCGGACGTCATGCTGGCCAACGCATCGAACGCCATTATCATCGGCTTCAATGTCCGTCCCGACGCGACCGCCAAGGAATCGGCGGAGCGCGACAACGTGGATATGCGCCTCTACCGCGTCATCTATGACGCAATCAACGAGGTGACCGACGCCCTCAAGGGAATGCTCGCTCCCAAAACCCGCGACAAGGAGCTCGGACGCGCCGAGGTGCGGCAGGTTTACAAGATTTCCTCGGTCGGCACTGTTGCCGGCTGCTACGTCCTCGACGGAAAGCTCACCCGCAACGCTCTGATCCGGGTGGTGCGCGACGGCATCATTGTTGCCGACGACAAAGTGGAGGGCCTCAAGCGCTTCAAGGACGACGCCAAGGAGGTCACCGCCGGATACGAGTGCGGCGTAACCCTTTCGAAGTTTTCCGACATCAAGGAAGGAGATATCTTCGAGGCCTACGAGATCGAGGAATACCGGGAATAATCATTACACGTTATGATACAGCGAAAGGAGGAAGTGCCTATGCCTTCCTACCGTGCAGCGCGGACCAGCGAGGATGTCATGCGGGAGCTGACCGCCATCCTCCGCGAAATGAAGGACCCCCGCATTGCCGAAGCAATGCTCTCGATCGTTAAGATCGATCTTTCCAGCGATCTTTCGAGCTGTCAGGTTTTTGTCAGCTCGATGAAGGACCTCGCCGCCGCACAGGAAGCGGTCAAGGTCCTCAAAAACGGCGCGGGCTTCCTGCGCCGTGAACTCGGCAGCAGGCTCAAGCTCCGCCACACCCCCGAGCTGCGGTTCACCGCCGATAATTCGATCGAGCATTCGGCCGAAATCTCAAAAATACTCCACCGCCTCGAGCAGGAGGGACGTCATGAGGATTGACAGCAAAACGGCGGCCGCGCGGCTGCTGGAGATGGATGACATCACCCTGCTCTGCCACCGGGACCCCGACGGGGACACCTACGGCAGCGCAAGCGCCCTGTTCGACGCCCTTTCCGCGATGGGAAAGCAGGTCAATATCCACTGTCCCGATCCCTTTCCTGCAAATCTCGCCTACCTGCACCGCGAAATGCCCCGGTTCGAAACAAAGCATTTTGTGGCGATCGACATGGCTGCTTCGTCGATGCTCGGCGATCCGAAGGAAACGCGCCCTGCGGTGGAGCTGAATATCGACCACCATCCGACCAATCCGCTTTTTGCAAAGGAAACCTTCCTTTGCAGCTATGCGGCGGCGGGCGAGGCGGTCTATGAGGTAATCCGGGAGATGGGGGCTCCGGTTTCGCCGTTCTGTGCAACCGCCCTCTTCACCGCCCTTTCCTCCGACACCGGCGGTTTTCGCTATGCCAACACCACAACCCAGACGCTGCGTTACGCGGCCGACCTCATGGAGCTCGGCGCAGATACCGAGACGATCCGGGTGCAGCTCTTCGAATCGAAATCCTGCGGGCGGATCGCGGTGGAAGCCGAAGCTCTTTCCCATGTCCGCTACTATGCCGGCGGACGGATTGCGGTCATCGCAGTTACGACGGAGATGGTCGAGCGGGCCGGGGTCGATGAGTCAGAGCTTGAGGGCCTCGCCTCCAAGCCGCTGACGATCATCGGAGTGGACATCGGCATTACCCTCAAGGAACGGGCCGACGGCTCGATCCGGGTTTCGATGCGCTCGAACGATCAGGCGGACGTCTCAGCGGTCTGCCGGCGGTTTGAGGGCGGCGGACATATCCGTGCGGCTGGCTGCCGCATCTGGAAGCCGCTCGCCGAAGCCGAAGCAGTCCTCGTCAACGCCTGCCTGGAGGAGTTGTCCTAAATGGCTGACGGAATTCTGCTCATCGACAAGCCGCAGGGCTTCACTTCCTTTGATGTGATTGCCAAGCTGCGGGGAATGTCCCGCCAAAGACGGATCGGTCATGCGGGAACCCTCGACCCGATGGCAACCGGTGTCCTGCCCTGCCTCTTCGGCAGTGCCGCGCGCCTCTGCGGCTGTATGCCCTGCGAAGACAAGACCTACCACGCCGGAGTGCAGTTCGGGGTCGCCACCGATACGCAGGATTTGACCGGCGCCGTACTTTTTCAGAACAGCGCTCCCCTGACGCGCTCAGAGCTCGAGGCTGCGCTGGACGGCTTCCGCGGCGAGATCGAGCAGATCCCGCCCATGTATTCGGCCGTTTCGGTCGGCGGCAAGCGCCTCTATGACCTCGCCCGCCAGGGAAAGGAGGTCAAGCGCCCGAGCCGCACCATTATCATCCATGACCTCACGCTGCTTGAATACAACGAGGAGTACCGCCACGCCCTGCTGGAAGTCACCTGTTCCAAGGGCAGCTATGTGCGCACCCTCTTTCACGATATCGGCGCAGCCCTCGGCACCGGCGCGGCGCTCTCTTCGCTGCGGCGCACCGCCTCGAGCGGATTTGCGGTCAGTCAGTGCATCACCCTCGACGAGGCCCAGCGCCTGACCGACGAGGGGTGCCTGCTCGAATATCTGCTGCCTGCCTCCGAGGCTTTTTCAGGTTTGCCCCGTCTCTGTGTCGGGGAGTGGCAGGCGCATATGCTCGAAAACGGCGTGGCGTTGAGCCTTTCCAAGCTCGGCAGCCCGAAGCCGGGGCGCTACGCCGTCTGGCTGAAGGACCGTTTCCTCGGACTCGGCACCGTCGAACCGGACGCCCCGGGCATGAAGCTGAAACGTTTTTGAAAGGTGACCCAACCGGACATGAAAACTGCAACGACTCTTTCCATCGAAACAAAACATCCCACCGCCGTCGCGGTAGGATTCTTCGACGGGGTTCATCTCGGACACCGTGCGGTGATCGAATCGGCCCTTGCCGAACAGAGAAACGGGCTGGAATGCTGCGTCTTTTCCTTTGCAATGAACGGCTCGGCTCCCGCGGCCAAAAGGGGCGCCCGGCTTCTGCAAAGCATCACCCTCAAAAAGCAAACCCTCGAGGAGATGGGCGCCGACTGGCTGCTGATTCCCCATTTTTCCAACTTTATGGGCCTGACCCCCGAACAGTTTGCCGTTGACGTGCTGCTGCGCGGGCTGCACGCCCGCGTCGTCTGCTGCGGCTATGACTACCGTTTCGGAAAGGGCGCCTGTGCGGGAGCCGCCGAGCTGGCCGGACTGCTGACCCCCTACGGGGTGGCAGTGCGGCAGATCGGCGCAGTGCTCGACGGGGGCCGGCCGGTCAGCTCCACCCGAATCCGCGCCGCCCTCGAGGCCGGGCGGCTGGAGGAAGCAAACCGCCTGCTCGGGCGTCCGTTTGCCATCGACTGGACGGTGGAGCATGGGCGAAAACTCGGGCATAAGCTCGGTTTTCCCACTGCCAACCAGCATATCGGAGAGGAATTCGCCCGGCCGCGCTTCGGCGTCTATGCCACCCGGGTGCTGATCGACGGCGTCCCCTATGCCGCGGCGACCAACGTTGGGATTAAACCGACGGTCGGCTCCGACTGTGTCTCGGCGGAAAGCTACATTCTCGATTGGTCGGGCGATCTCTATGGCCGGCGGATCGAGACACAGTTTCTCAAATTTCTGCGGCCCGAAGAGAAGTTTGAAACTCTTGAGGAGCTGCGCCACGCGATCGGCGTCGACGCAGAACGCGCCCGCGAAGCGGTGGCAGCCGCCTGCGCGGCGGGAGGCTGCACCTGAATTCTTCCGCAATTTGTAAAAAAAAGCAGTCGTCCGACAGATTTTCTCTTTACAAAGGAAATCCGGACTGATATAATATTTTTATATGGCCTGAACACGGCTTGGGGCGGCTGCCCGATTTCGGGAACGCTCATCGACCCCTTGCTGTGGCAGAGCCGAATGATAAAAAGGAGTGTTTTTCCCATGCTGCTCAAGGAACAGAAACAGGAAGTCATCCAGGCCAATGCCCTGCACGAGGGCGACACCGGTTCCCCTGAGGTCCAGATCGCTATCCTCACCCGCAGGATCAACGATCTGACCGAGCACCTCAAGGCCAACAAGAACGATCACCATTCCCGCCGCGGTCTGCTCAAGATGGTTGGACGCAGAAAGAACCTGCTCAATTACCTGATGAAAAACGACATCGAACGTTACCGCGCGATTATCGCCAAGCTCGGCATCCGCAAGTAAGGAACTGACAGAAAGGCAGGTGTACATGCAGTACGCCTGCCTTTCCGTACAAATAAGCGGGATTCGGCCTTGCGCTGCAGCAGTGAATCGAGCCCTTGAGCCGTCATCGAGGGTTGGCTTCATCGCTTCGGCGTCCGGCCCGTCCCCTTTCCAAAAGGAGGATTATCATTGGTATTCGCACACAGAATTTTTGAAACCGAGTTCGCCGGACGCACCATGAGCTTTGAGGTCGGCAAAATCGGCATGCTCGCCAACGGTGCCTGCATCGTCCGCTACGGCGAGACGACAGTGATGGTGAACGTCACCATGAGCAAAAAGCCCCGCGAGGGCATCGACTTCTTCCCAATGTCGGTCGATTTTGAGGAAAAGCTCTATGCCGCCGGCAAAATTCCCGGCTCCTTCCTGCGCCGGGAAGGCCGTCCCTCCGACCGGGCGATTCTGGCTTCCCGCTTGGTGGACCGGCCGATGCGCCCCCTCTTCCCCAAGGACCTGAGAAACGATGTCACCATCATTATGACGGTGCTTTCCTACGACCCCGACTGCTCGCCTGAAATCTGCGGCATGATTGGCGCCTCCTTCGCCCTCTCGATCTCGGATATTCCGTGGGGCGGCCCGATCGCGGGCTGCGCCGTGGGCCTGATCGACGGTGAACCGGTGCTGATGCCCGGTGAGGAGCAGCAGCAAAAGAGCGCGATGAATCTGACTGTTGCGGGCGATGTGAACAAGGTCTGCATGATTGAGTGCGCCGCCGATCAGGTTCCCGAGGACCTGATGATGAAGGCGATTATCGCTGGCCACAAGGAAGCGGCCAAGATGGCGCAGTTCATCGCCGATGTCAAAGCCGAGATCGGCGTACCCAAGGTTCCCTATACCGAGGTGGTTGTCGATCCCGAGCTTTTTGAGAAGGTCAAGGAATTTGCCGTCGACCGGGTTCGCGAAGCCCTCGACACCGACGACAAGAATGTCCGCGAGGAGCGTCTCAAGCCAATCGAGGCGGATATTCATGAGAAGTTCGAAGCGGAATATCCCGACCTCGCCTATCAGCTCGACGAGGCCATCTATAAGCTGCAGAAATTTGTCGTCCGCCGCTGGCTGCTTGACGACGGCAAGCGGGTTGACGGCAGAAAGCTCGATGAAATCCGCCCGCTTTCGGCCGAGGTCGGCCTGATCCCGCGGGTTCACGGCTCCGCCCTCTTCACCCGCGGCCAGACGCAGGCGTTGACCATCACGACTCTGGGTGCGGTTTCCGAAGCGCAGATTCTCGACGGCATCGGCTCCGAGGACCGCAAGCGCTATATGCATCAGTACAACTTCCCGTCCTACTCGGTCGGTGAAACCCGTCCCTCCCGCGGCCCCGGCCGCCGCGAAATCGGCCACGGCGCGCTCGCGGAAAAGGCTCTGCTCCCGGTGATCCCCTCCGTGGAGGAGTTCCCCTATGCGTTCCGCGTCGTCTCCGAAATCACCAGCTCGAACGGCTCGACCTCGCAGGCTTCAATCTGCGCTTCGACCCTCTCGTTGATGGATGCAGGCGTACCTCTGAAGGCCCCCGTCGCAGGCATCTCCTGCGGGCTTGTCACCGAGGGGGACCGCTGGATCACGATGGTTGACATCCAGGGCGTCGAGGATTTCTTCGGCGATATGGACTTCAAGGTGGGCGGCACCAAGGCAGGCATCACCGCCATCCAGGTGGATATCAAGATCGACGGCCTGACCTATGAGATCATTGAGGAGGCGCTGCGCAAGACCCGCGAAGCCCGCTTCTATATCCTCGATGAGATTATGCTCAAGGCGATTCCCGCACCGCGTGAGCACCTTTCCAGGTATGCTCCCAAGATGCTCACCCTGAAGATCAATCCCGACAAGATCCGCGAGGTGATCGGTTCGGGCGGCAAGGTCATTCAGAAGATCACTGCCGAGTGCAACTGCAAAATCGACATTGAGGATGACGGAAGCGTCTTCGTTTCAGCCATCGATATTGAGGATGCCAACCGCGCCATTCAGGTCATCAAAACCATCGCGATGGATCCCGAGGTCGGCGCGGTCTATAAGGGCAAGGTCACCCGCCTGATGGCCTTCGGCGCTTTTGTCGAAATTGCTCCCGGCAAGGAAGGGCTGGTTCACATCTCCAAGCTCGACACCAAGCGGGTCGAGAAGGTGGAGGATGTCGTCACCGTGGGCGACGAGGTGCTGGTCAAGGTCACTGAGATCGACAGCCAGGGACGAATTAACCTCTCCCGCCGCGATGTGCTCGAGGCGCTGGCCGCCAAGCAGAAGTAAACGGAAAGGCAAACAGGACCGACGGTATTCCGCCGGTCCTGTTTTTATGCTCTGCCCATGGCAGAACATCTGCATTGGGGCAGCCGCTGCGGCTGCCGGATTCCGCCGGAGTCAGCAACTTTTTGCAGCGGAAGGCCCGTTTATCCATTCCCTCTGCAGTCTGCGGACAGAGTGTTTTGCATCCGGACAAGTCTTTGTGACATCCTGCCAAATTCAGAAAAACGGCATACGGTTTCTCAGAACCATCTCAAAACACCTTATCCAGATCTCTTCTCAGCCTGCGGATAATCCGCTTTTCCAGCCGGGAAATGTACGATTGGCTGATGCCGATGATATCGGCCACCTGCTTTTGGGTGCGCTCCTGTCCGTCGAGGAATCCGAAACGCAGCTGCATGATGAGGCGCTCCCGTTCCCCGAGCCTGGCGATGGCTTCCGCAAGCATTCCTCGCTCGGCATCCAGCTCCAGAGGTCGGTTGATCAGATCAGGTTCGGTGCCGAGAATATCCGAAAGGAGAAGCTCATTTCCGTCCCAGTCAACGTTGAGCGGTTCGTCGATCGACACCTCGTTTTTAAGCGGCTGGCATTTGCGCAGGTACATCAGGATTTCATTTTCGATGCAGCGCGAGGCATAGGTGGCAAGTTTGATTCCCCTGCTCGGGCAGAAGGTGTTAACCGCCTTGATCAGTCCGATGGTTCCGATGGAGATTAAATCCTCCACCCCGAGTCCGGAGCTTTCAAATTTGCGCGCGATGTAGACGACCAGGCGCAGGTTATGTACAATCAACTGCTGCTTCGCTTCAGGATCATCCTGCTCAAGGCGGATGAAAATTCCCTTTTCTTCTTCCCGGGAGAGCGGCGCGGGCAGCGTCTCGGGACCGTTGATATAGTGCGCCGCTTCGGCGAGCCCAAGCCGCAGCAAGAGCGAATGCCAAAGCTCCCGCGCAAGAATCGACAAGGAGCGTTTCACAGTGTTTCCCCCACTTTCTGATGATTGACAGAGACCGGCCGGTTGAGCAGATCGGGATTCATTACTGCGCGGCAGCCCCCCGCCTCCAGCGGCCGGTCGGTGACCGCGAGGTAGGCCCCGGCAGCGCTGCGCCACTCCCCTCCCTCCGTCCGGATTAGAAGAAGCGGCGGTTCCACGGCCGGCAGCATCCCCGAAGAACCGACCGTCTTATAAAAAACGTACCGAATTCCCGGTATTCCCTCCTCTCCCGCGTGCGCCAGCAGCGGCAGGGCGGCTGCTACCGCCGCCCGTTCGCAGACGATGACCGGTTTTTGCGAAAACGGTTCCACCAGACTGTTTCCGGTGTCGATCAGCGCCGCAAAGCTGCAGCTTCCGCTCTCCCCACCAACCAGCACCTCGCAGCGCAGTTCCCGCGGCGCACGGCGGCGCAGAATTCTTTCAAACCAGCAGGCCAGCACGAAGCAAAGGGTGGCGGCGCCCAGCAGCGCCGCCGCCGAGAGGTCAAGGTAGAATACGCCGCGCGACATCAGCATTCCCGCCGGACGCAGCGCCAGCGAGAGCGCGATCATGCCGCCGGAAAAAAGGAAACTGACCGCCAGCAGACAGAGCACCGATCCCGCCCAGCGCCGCAGTCCCGCCCAGGGAAGGGCGATTCGCGTCATGACAGCCGCCAGCATCAGGCGGAAAGCAAGCCAGGCAATCTGCGCGGGGAAGGCAACAAAAATAGAAAGGGCCCCCACCGCGCCGACCGCCGCGCCGAGGGCGAGACGAAGTGCCGGGGGCGGACATCCGGCCGCAGCTGCGGTGAGACGCAGCAGCAGGAAATTGATGACGAAATTCAGTACCAGAAGGACATCTACATAGATTACCGTCGGCACGACACATTCCCCCTGCCGTCGAGATCCCTCCCATTATAGCGCGGAGAACTTGGGAATCTTTGTCAAACCACGGTGCCGCCGTCCAAAACCCGGAACCTGTTCGGAATGCGGTGCATAGGATGTGATAACAACATTCATTGGAGTTGATAGTATGCCTTGCCGGTGCCAAAATCATCGTCCGGGAAACGCAGGGTGCGCGCATCGGCCGCCCTCCGGCACTCCTGTGACGCCGCCGTCCCCGTCCAATCGGCCGTGCCGCAGCCGCTACTGGCCCGAATTTGCCCTGCCGCGCTCGGTCCGGCCCAATATCTGAAACAGGAGCCCGGGCCGCGGAGCCCCAGCCGGTGTAAAATGCATTCTGCGTTTTGCACCGGTCTTCTTTTGCATGGTCCCTTTCTCTGTTGCGGGACTTCAGATTTTCCGCTATAATAGTGGAACCAGCATATCCCGGACAGGAGCCGTCACGGCAGGCCGATGCTTGCGCACCGGTCATCCGAATTTCAGAATGGCCGCAAGGGGGAATCCAGAATGGAAAACAATACCCGGAATCATCCTTCTCAAAAAGACCCGAATCAGGAGAATCCGCAGGCGCAGAACGTCGTGTTTGTCGATTTTCTTTCCGTGAAAAAGGCGGTGGAAAACCTGCGGAAATCCAAAGAGGACTTTCAGCAGCTTCTCATCCAGGCAGAACTCGGGGACGCTTCGTCGCAGTATGACCTTGCAGTCCGCTATATCACCGGCGACGGCGTGAAAACCAATGAGGCAAAAGCAGCCCGCTGGTTTCAAAAGTCCTCCGATCAGGGCGATCTGCGGGCGCTTGAGGCCTACGCCCGCTGCCTGCTGACCGGCAGCGGGGTGGCACAGGATGAAGCGCGGGCCGTCGAGCTGCTGGAGCAGGGCAGCGCGCAGGACTTTCCATCGGCCCAGTGCAGTCTCGGCCTTTGCTATGAAAACGGCAGTGGTGTGCAGGCGGACCCGGTACGCGCCGCCGAGCTTTACACGCTCGCTGCTGAACAGGGCTATGCCCCGGCTCAGTGTAATTTGGCAGTCTGCTATCTCAACGCCATCGGGGTGGAAAAGGACTGCATTCAGGCAACCGCATGGCTGCAAAAGGCCGCTGAACAGGACTATGCCCGCGCCCAGCGGATTCTTGGGCGCTGCTATGAATACGGCGACGGAGTCGAAAAGGATATGTCCCGCGCGATGGAGCTTTATACCCTTGCCGCAGCTCAGGAATATGCTCCGGCACTCTGCGACCTGGGACTCTGCTGTGAGTTTGGCACCGGCACCGCCAAAGACCTTCCCAAAGCTGCCGAGCTTTACACCCGCGCGGCCATGCTGGGAAATGCTCCTGCGCAGTGTAACCTTGCTGTCTGCTACCTTCAGGGCATCGGGGTCGAGCGCGATCTTACCCAGGCGGCCGCATGGCTGCAAAAGGCCGCTGAACAGGACTATGCCCGCGCCCAGCGGATTCTCGGCTGCTGCTATGAAAACGGAGACGGGGTTGAAAAGAGCATCGATGAAGCGGTGCGGCTTTACCGGCTGGCGGCAAAGCAGAATTATCCGCCCGCCCTCTGCGACCTCGGCCTCTGCTACGAGTTCGGGACCGGTGTACCGTCCGATTTAGCGAAAGCCGTCGAATATTACCAAAAGGCCGGCGAAGCCGGTTATGCTCCGGCGCAGTGCAATCTCGCCGTCTGCTTCCTCAATGGGAACGGGACCGCAAAGGACAGTGTGAAAGCGGTTGAATGGCTGCGAAAGGCCGCCGCACAGGAGTTTCCCCGCGCCCAGCGGCTTCTCGGCTGCTGTTATGAGAACGGCGACGGGGTTGAAAAAAATTCCGGCGAAGCGGTCGGGTGGTACCGGTTAGCGGCAAAGCAGAATTATCCGCCCGCCCTCTGCGACCTCGGGCTCTGTTATGAATTTGGGACCGGTGTGGAACAAAGTCCTGAGAGAGCCTGTGAATTCTATGAGCAGTCGGGCCGTCTCGGCCACGCGTCTGCGCAATGCAATCTTGCTTACTGTTATCTCAACGGAAACGGCCTGCCGCAGGATTATGAAAAAGCGGTCGAGTGGCTGCGAAAGTCCGCCGCGCAAGGGTTTGCCCGCGCCCAGCGGCTTCTCGGCTGCTGCTGCGAGAACGGAGACGGGGTTCCGCGCAATATCGACGAGGCAGTCAAATGGTATGCCCTTGCCGCCGGGCAGAATTATCCGCCCGCCCTCTGCGACCTCGGCCTCTGTTATGAACTGGGCACCGGGGTGGAGGTGGATCTTGCCAAGGCCGCCTCCCTTTACGAGCAGGCCGGCCGGTTGGGACATGCACCTTCTCAATGCAATCTTGCGGTATGCCTCCTCAACGGAAACGGCGTGACACAAAATGAAAAGCAGGCGGTCGAATGGCTGCAAAAATCCGCCGCGCAGGGATTTGCCCGCGCCCAGAGAATTTTGGGCTGCTGCTGTGAGAACGGCGATGGAGTCCCGCGCGACATCTCAGAGGCCGTCAAATGGTACCGGCTCGCCGCCGAACAGAACTATCCTCCCGCCCTTTGCGATCTTGGGCTCTGCTACGAATTCGGAACCGGCGTGGAAACCGACCGAACCATTGCAGTCCAATATTATGAAAAAGCCGCAAAACTCGGACACACCGCCTCCCAGTGCAATCTGGGCTATTGCTACCTCAACGGTATCGGCGTTGCAAAGGATTCAATCCAAGCGGTCAACTGGTTTCGGCAGGCAGCAGAACGGGGATTCCCCCGCGCGCTGCACCTGCTCGGCTGCTGTTATGAGGAGGGAGACGGCGTCGGGCAGGATGACGCTTACGCCGTAGAGTGCTACCGTCAGGCCGCCGGGCAGGATTACGCGCCTGCCATCAACGACCTGGGCCTCTGCTACGCGCGGGCTGCCTGCGGTCTTACGCAGGACTATGTTCAGGCAGCCGCCCTTTACCGCCGCGCCGCGGAACTGGGCAACGGCACCGCCCAGAACAATCTCGGGGATCTGCTCTACAAGGGGCTCGGCGTTCAGAAGGACGTGGAAGAAGCCTTTCGATGGTTCGAGCGGGCCGCAGAGAAGGGTTCGGTTTCAGCTCTCTATAATCTGGGCCTCTGCTACGAAATGGGAAGCGGCGTCCGCAAGGATCTGCGCAGGGCGGCGGAATACTACCGCAGGGCCGCCGCGAAGGATCACAAAGGGGCGATGCTGACTCTCGGGCGCTGGTCACTGGAAGGCCGCAACGGATTCAAAAAAGATCCTGAACGGGCAAAGCACTGGCTGGAACAGGCCGCCGCGCTTGGCAGTGAAGAGGCCAAGGACGAGCTGGAAAAGCTCAGGAAAGAATCACAGGAAATGCCAAAGAAGAAAAAATTTTTTGGACTCTTTTCCTGATCGCAAAGGAGGAAAACAACCATGACAAAAAAAGAGCGCGCTGCCGAGGCGGTGCGTCTGCTGGAAGAATGCTATCCTGACGCGGTCTGCTCGCTGGAGTACGAAAAGCCCTATGAGCTTTTGATTTCGGTGCGGCTGGCCGCACAATGCACAGACGCACGGGTGAATCTCGTCACGCCAGGGCTTTTTGCCAAATACCCCACTCTGGAGGCGCTCGCCTCCGCCACTCCTGAAGAAATCGGAGAGTGCATCAAAAGCTGCGGGCTGTATAAAACAAAAGCACGCGACATCGTCGCCCTCTCCCAAAAGCTGATCACCGAATTCGGCGGGGTGGTTCCCGACACCATTGAGGCACTGCTTACCCTGCCGGGTGTGGGACGCAAAACCGCCAACCTGATCATCGGAGATGTTTATCATAAGCCCGCCGTCGTCTGTGATACCCACTGCATCCGGATCACCAATCTGCTCGGACTGACCACCACCAAGGACCCGCTCAAAACCGAGCGGGAGCTTCGCGCCTGCCTGCCGATGGAAAAGGCCAATGACTTTTGCCACCGTCTAGTGCTGCATGGACGTGCGGTCTGCATCGCCCGCCGTCCCCAGTGCGGCGCCTGTGTGATGGCCCCGGTCTGCAAGCACGCGCAGGCGTTGAAAAAGGCCGAATAATCATAACCATGCCATATAGATCCTCTTAAAACTTCCTCTCGGGACGTACAACACATTGCAGAAGATCGTGGATTTCCCGGCGGAGCCGCACGGGCGGGCAACGTCCAAAATTTGCCGTGATCAGCCCGCTCCTCTTTCTGCTGAAAGAGAAGGCTTTTACCCTTATCAGCAGAGCTGGTGCTTCTGTGTGCTAAAGCTATACAAAAGAAAAATCAGGTGCGATAAACCGCACCTGATTTTTTGTTTTAAGAAATCGAAGGACTACTTGTTCATCTCCAGCACGTCGGCAAACGCCTGGATGGCGGTCGCCGCCTGACCGAAGTCGCGCATCTGCTGGTCGATGCCCAGCTTAATATGCGGGATTCCGGCATTGTCAAGCGCCTTCTTGAGGCAGGGATACTCCATCTCCTCAGGGTCACAGAACTGCTGCATGAAGAGCACCAAGCCCTGTGCGCCGCTTTCCTTGACCATCTGGGCGATGAATTCACCGCGGCGGTTCTCCGCCGAGGCGGGATCGTAGAGCAGAATGTCATAATCCTGCATGGCAAACTGACGGGCCAGCGCCTCCATCGGATCACCAGTCTCCGCCGCATCAACCCGGATCATCCGGCTCTCATGGGCGACATCGTCGGCTGCGATGGCGACATTGTTCTCCTCAAAGATCTGCAGCAGCTTGGGATTGTCGCAGATAATGCCGGAGGTGACAACCTTAACGCCCTTCCAGTGACATACCGGCAGCTTCTCAAGCTCGGTATTGAGCGCTTCGAGCTTTTTGGTATAGGCATCCTTGAGCATGAAATAGGAGGCCTTGAAAACGGCGCTGCGTTTAACTGGAGTGATCACATCGCAGTGCTCGCTCGCAAGCTTGGCAAAGCGGCGGCGGGCGGCGCGGCTGCGGTTGTAGACCTTGATCGCCTCGCGGATCGCCTCATCGGTGATCGGCGCCCCGGCGATTTCCTCAAGCTGCTTGCGGACGCGGCCGTACTGGTCGGCGCAGAACTTAAGGCCGAAATCTGCGAAGCGGTTCTGCGGATGCGCCAGGAAAATGACCTTCATCTTATCGCCCATCGAAACCCGGAAGTTCTGAGACATCGGGCGCAGGGTATCACAGATGGTGGGGGTGATGATGCCGTCGAGCTGATCCATCGTACCGTCGAGCAGCATCTCAAGGGCAAGCTGCGCAATGGTGCAGTAGAAGGTGGCACAGTACTCCTTGGCACGGTTGATGGTCTTGGTGTTGCTGCCCCAGATTCCCATCGGCACAATGCCGGCGGCATAGACGAGCTCCTCGGGAGCATAGTAGGGCAGGACGCCCACCACTTTCTTGCCGGCGGCCTTATACTCCTTGAGGAGTTTGGCCGGACTGGCAGCGGCTTCCTTGAATTCATTCAGCAATACTTCGATACTCATTATGCCTTGCCCTCCTCTTTGAGGCGTTTGTTCTCCTGCATCGCCTCCACGAGGCCCTGCACGCGGGTCTCATACTGGGCGGCGTTGAAGTTGCGGGGGTCGGCCTGATCGCCGTCGAATCCCGCGGTGGGAACGCCGAGATCCTTGGTGAAGCGGCGCTGCATCTCCGCCATATAGCCGCTCCACGGCTTGCAGCTGCGGTTATAGTGCACCAGCACGCCGTCAACCTTGTTGTCGCGGCAGATTCCTTCGCGCCAGTCAACGCCCTGCTCGATACAAACCGAGTTCGGGGCCTTGCAGTAAGCGCGGACCATCTCGTCGAGATTGTTGTAGACGAAGCCGAAGGCAGGCGCATAAACAACGGCGGTCACGTTGACGCCATTGGCTTTGAGGGGCTTAAAGAGCGCGGGCAGCTTGGGCCAGCAGGGGATGCCCTCAAACATGACGCGGAACTGCTCCGGGAACGGGGTGGTGGTGGTGCCGTTTTTGATATGCTCTTCCATCTCGGTGGCGAGCAGCTCGAACGCCTCGGCAGCCTCACGACGGCCGCGGGCGGTTACGACGTCAGCCATGTGGTTGAAGAGGTCGAAGCCGCTGTAGGGAGCGGGCTTATACTGCAGGTAGTCGCAGACCTTCAGCCACGCCTTGGCGGTGCGGTTGGCATGGGCGCAGGCGTCCTCGAACTTCTTCTCGTCGAACTTGCGTCCGCTGATCTTCTCCAACTGCTTGATCGCGTCATCGAACTGGCCGCGGATGTACGCAACATAGGCGTCGTCAACCTCGACGGTGTTGTTGTAGGGGATATCGACCATGACCAACGGGATGTTGTGCATCCGGGCGATATTCTCATACCACTTGGTCATGCAGTTGCAGATGTTATTGCAGCAGAGCACGAAATCGGGCATCGGCATCTGCATCTGACGGTAAGACTTGATAGCGGCCAGACGCTTTTCCTTCTCCTCACCGTCGGGCATTGCCCAAAGCTCGTTGATATCGACGAGCTCGGTGTAGGGGGTCAGCGTCTTGGGGTCCTTCTTCGGCTTGCCGGTCTCGGGATCGATGACGACGTTGCCGTTTTCATCCTTCAGGGGTTTGCCGGAGTTCGGGTCGATGACATATTCGAGCGTCTCGGGGTCGAGCTTCTTGGCAGCGCGCTTGCCGGCCGCATAAGCCAGGCTGATGCGGGCATAGCCGCAGATGTCGTTATCGAAGCCGAGATCCTCCGCGGCCTGGCACATCACTTCGCCGTCGCGGTTGGCGGCGATACCGGCGGCCTGGTTCTCAGGATATACCACATTCAGGCCAAAGGCCTCATAGAGCTCACAGGGGAATTTTGAAGAGGACCAGCCAACCGGCTTTCCCTCCTGCTTGGCGATGCGGGCGTCGGCATAGACATCCTCCACCACCTTGCGCAGAGCCAATACGCCCGGACTTACGGTCTTCTTGGGCTTTGCAGTTTCAGCCATGATGATTCTTACCTCCGAATCTTTAAGGATATGGCTTCACGCGGCTTTCGACCGCGTGAAGCCCGAACATGATTTTACTTTTTGATGCACTTCTGATAGGCGAAGAGCGCGGCGCCCAGCGCCCCGACATACTGGGTGATCGGCGAGGTGTAGACCTTATGGCCCAATTCCTCCTCAAGAGCCTGCACGACGCCGCTATTCTGTGCGACGCCTCCGGTCATCACTACCTGATCCCGCACCCCGACCCGGTGGGCAAGCCCCGCGACCCGGTGGGAAATCGAATGATGGATGCCGTTGATAATATCGCACTTGTCGGTGCCCTGTGCAAGCTGGCTGATGACCTCGCTTTCCGCAAAGACGGTGCAGGTCGAACTGATGCCGATCTTCTTGGTAGAGTGGGAGCCGAGCATCGCAAGGTCGGAAACCTTGACCTCAAGCACCCGCGCCATGACGTCCAGAAACCGTCCGGTTCCGGCGGCGCACTTGTCGTTCATCTGAAAGTTGATCATCGCGCCGTTTTCAATCTGCAGGACCTTGACGTCCTGTCCGCCGATATCGATGACGGTGTGAACCTCGGGAAAAAGGAAGTACGCACCCCGCGCATGGCAGGAAAGCTCGCTCATCTGGGACTGTGCCTGTTCGAACGAATTGCGGCCGTAGCCGGTAGCGAGGATATAATCCATCTCCTCCAGCTGCATGCCGGTCGTCTCGACAATGGACCTGACAACCCGCTCGGGGCCGCTGGTCCCGGCGCCGACATCGGTCAGCGCCTTGCCGATGATCTCTTTCCCATCCTTCAGCACAATGCATTTGGAAGCGGTTGAGCCAACGTCAATGCCCATTGTAATGATCGCCATAAAATCCTCCTACAGGGCGCGGTGACATGGCCCGGCCTCTGCTGATTTATTACTTGGTATAGGTCTCGAAGTCGCGCATGGTTCTGGGAGTGAGCATCTGATGGAAGGGGCAGACCGCCTTCGGGTTCTGATAGTAGGCGGAAGCAAACGCCTTCATATAGGAGCGCAGCATCGTCATATCCACAACCTTGTCGACCAGGCCGTCCTTCTCGCAGTAGAAGGGGCTGGACTTCTCGGCATACTGCTGGATCAGCTCGTTCATCTTGTCGATGATCGGCTGAATATCCTTGCCGGCCTTGGAATCCTTGACCAGACGGCGCGAATACATCGCGGCGGCAGCGGTCTCGCCGTGCATGACGTAGATTTCGGTCGCGGCGGTGCCGAGCGAGAAGACGTTGTTGTCGTTGCCCTGCGGGCCGCCCAGGACATAGTGCGCGGCCGCGGTGCCTTTTCTCAGGGTGATCTCAAGCGACGGCATATTGGAATTCTGGATCGAGTAGATCAGCGCCTGACCGAGACCGAGCAGCTCCGCCTTCTCGGCGTCGTCGCCGACATCGATGCCGGTGGTATCCTGCAGCCAGATCAGCGGAATCTTGTCGCGGGAGCAGAGGGTGACGAACTCGTTCATCTTGATCAGGCCCTGGCGGTAGAGCTTGCCGCCGATGCCCATTGCGCCGGCTCCCTTATACTCGGGATAATTCATCAGCAGACCCTGCGCGTTGGCGATCACGCCGACCAGCAGGCCGTCGAGCTTGGCAAGGCCGGTGATCATCTCGGGACCATAGCCCTTCTTGTACTCGAAGAACTCCGAGTTATCGAAGAGGCGGGCCATCACCTCATAGGTGTTGTAGGTCTTCTTCTGGTTGGTGGGGATGATGCTGTAAAGATCGTTGGGATCGAACTGCGGCTCGCGCGGATCGTCAACACGGAAGTACTCAAGGTTGTAAGCGGGGGTGTACTCCATGTACTTCTTGATCGCCTCGAGGACGCCCTGTTCCTCGGCATAGACCTCGCGGAAGAAGCCGGTCTCGTTGTGATGGATCGCAACGGTTCCGGGAGGCGCGACCTTCGGCCCCTTGACCGTCGCATCGATCAGCGCCTGCGCGCTCTCCATATCAACATGGCCCTTGGGGTTCATGCCGCCGAGGATGCCCGCGCCGCCGACCGCCATATTGGCATTGGCATGGGCGATCAGGATGGTCGGGGAGATCGAATGGTAGCCGCCGCCGGCCGGGTTGGTGCCGTAGATGGCGACCAGAACCGGAATTCCCATCTGGGCAAGCTCCGCATTGCGGTAGAAGGGGGTGCCGCCGCCGCGGCGGTTCGGATAAACCTTCTCCTGCTCGTCGAACTTCACGCCCGAGCAGTTGAGGACATAAACCAGCGGAATCCGCAGCATCTTGGCGGTGTCGGAAGCACGCAGCAGGTTGTCGGCCTGGCCGGGCACCCACGCGCCGGCGAGCTTCTTGTTGTCCGATGCGACGATGACCGCCCACTTGCCGCCGATGCGGCCGAGGCCCTTGACGATGGAGGTCGATCCATCCTTGTTGTTGCCAGGATTGTAAAGGGTGTTGAGCGGGCACCAGGTGCCGGCGTCAATCAGGTGATAGACGCGCTGCATTGCGGTCATCTCGCCGCGGGCGTTCAGCTTTTCGGTCGTGACGGTGCCGGCATCCAGGGCTGCCTCTTCCTTCTCGTGGAACTCGGCTTCCCGCGCCTTGATCTCGGCTTCGTTCTCCGCATTGGGGTTGGTCAGAGGACGGCCGATCACCGGCATATTCTGAAAATATTTGGGCATCGAATAATTGCTCATGGGTGTTTTCCTCCTTGTCGTTTGTCCTGATCCGTCGGGTGTTAGGCCTTGGGCTCCTCCTTGGGGACCTGGATAAATGCCTGGCCGGGATCGATCTCCTCGCGGATCATGCGGATGACTTCAGGATCGGGCGCTTCGATAGGAACGGCGCGGGACACATCGATCTCAAATCCGGTGTTCTCGATGACGTCCTCGGGGGAAGAGGTGGGATAGTAGCCGGCGAGGTACATTCTCTTGGTCTTCTCGTCGAACTTCATAACGCCGCGGTCGGTAACGACCATCTGGGGTCCGCGGTTGGTGGGCAGGCCCTTCTTGGCACGGCCGTCGGGACCGTCGATATAGCCGGGGCTGGTGATGTAGTCGATCTTGTCCATGAAGCGGCGCTTCTCGTGCTGCATCATGATGACGGTGTTGGCGAAGGTGGCGATGCCGTTGGCGCCGCCGGAGCCGGTAAAGCGGGTCTTGGGATGATGATAATCGCCGATCGAGGTCGAGTTGACGTTGCCGTAGGGATCGATCTGCGCGCCGCCGATGAAAGCAATCAGGCGGTCGTTGTCATGCAGCCACTCGTTGGCCTCAAAGCCGACGAAGCGGTAGTTTGGCCACTGCACGGCGCAGTGGGCCATGAAGCGCAGGTCGCCGACCGAACGCGGAACCTCAATGGGCGAGCAGTCCATGAGGCCGCTCTCGACGATGAGCTGGCAGCCGGGCGCGAAGACGCGCTTGGCAAGCGAAGCGCCGATCAGCGGAAGGCCGGTGCCGACGATGACGATCTGACCGTTCTGAATGACCTTTGCAATGGTCACGGCCTGCATCTCTTTATTGGTGTAGTTGGTGTAATCAGCCATTATAATACCCTCCCTAACCTTACTTGACGGTGGCCGCGTAGCCGTAGCCGGGAACAGTCTTGAGCTTGAGCAGGCGGGACGCGCCAATCTTGTCAAGATATTCGTAGTGGTCCTTCACGCCGTAAACATACTTGTCGAGGAACGCCTTGAAGTCCTCGTCGGTCTTGGAAGCGGCGCCGTACTCCTTGAGCATGGGGTTGTCATAATCGTAGTAGCCGTAGCACTGGGACGGATGAGCGCCGTAGGGGCAATGCACGACAGCCGCGACGCAGAAAGGCGGGATGCGGTTGGTGGTCGGGTCAAGGCGGATCTCCTCGTCGGAGATCAGCTCTTCGCAGGTGACAATGACGTTTTTGGCGGCAACAGCCACGTCGACGTCGTGGAACTCGTCGCCCTCGATCACGCAGGTGCCGTCGGGAGAGGCTTTCTGAACATGGATAATGGCGGTGTCAAGCTGGGGAACCGGCAGGGCGACAACCTTCTCGCCGGGGTTGAAGGGGTTGTCAACATAAACGAACTTATCGTCGGGTAGCTTTTCGATGGTCTTTCTGACTTCCTTCGAAATGCCCCACATATCGGTAAGCGAGGAGCCCTGCATCAGACGGACAGGCAGGAAGGGCAGACCGAGCGAAGCGGCGTGCAGCATGAGCATGAGGGCGTCCTGGGAGTAGTCCTCCATGACCAGCTCGCCCTTCTCATAGGCGGCGCGGAAACGGCGGGAGACGTTGGTCACGCCCGAGTCGGCGGTATAGCAGTTGATGTAGGCCTTGACCCGGCCTTCGCCGATGAGCATATCCCAGTCGCCGCCCGCAGGGCCGGCTTCGACGATGAAATCGCCGAGTCCCTGGCGCAGGATTTCGCGGACCGCAGCGTAGGGCTTGCGGTTGGTGGTGAATCCGCCGAAGCAGATGTGATCGCCGTTATGGACGAACTTGGAAATCGCCTCAGACAGGGTATACACTTTTCCCATAAGTAAAACCTCCACTATTCCTTTTCACTGTATTCGCACGTCCCCGCCGCCCAAAGCGGAAGGGGCGACCGATGCAAAACGCTTTCTCCGGAAAATCAGCCGATGACCATCAGGGTCTGTCCGGGCTGAACCGCAGCGCCCTGAGAAACCGACAGTTCCTTCACAGTACCGTCGCAGGGGGCGAAGATCTCATTCTCCATCTTCATCGCCTCAAGCACCAGAACGCACTGGCCGGATTTCACCGCGTCGCCGACCGCAACGAGGGTCTTGAGGATGGTGCCGCTCATCGGGGCGGAGATGGTGCCGGCGCCGGCGGCAGCCGGAGCCGCAGCAGGGGCCGGAGCAGGAGCGGGAGCGGGAGCCGCAGCGGCAGGGGCCGGAGCGGGAGCAGGAGCGGGAGCCGCAGCGGGGGCCGCAGCGGCCTTGGGCGCGGAGACGGTGATCGGAGCGGCAGGGGCAACGACGCCCGCGGCAATCTCCTCGCTGGTCAGCGGGCGAAACACATCGGTCCTCTCGATCTCGATCTCATAGGTTCTTCCGTTGAGGGTGGCAGTATACTTCATGACCATTCTCCTTCTAACTGTACTTTGTCAACGTCGGCGGGTTGTCTGATCCGTCAGGCTGCTGCACAGAGGAAATGACTCCTGCCGACCCCATTCCCCGCGCCCCGGCACGGGGCGAACGGTTCCGCAAGAGCATTTTGCCGTTGTGCCGCTGAAAGCTTCTTCACATCTCATGCACCGGCTTTCAGACGCTTCCCCTGTTTGGTGCCTACAGTATATCACACAATTCAGATTAATAATTAACCCTAATTGGCAAAAATCTTGCGTATCTTGTCTTTCGAATTGAGAAACCGCTTTTCACAAGTCAAAAGTCAAAATTTGTTCAGAACTCCGACGCATTTAAAGCTTTTCCGGGGAGCTTCGCCAACAAGATTTTGGGGGATTTACTGGAGCAATTTTAATACTTTGCATATCTTGCGGATTTATGCTATCATGAATAAAATTGATTTTCACGATTCTCCGCAGGAGGTAACCGCAGTGAAGGCGCCAAAATATCAGGTCAAATTGAACCGGGACGACAACTGGCACATGGATCGTCCACATTTTCATGAAGATATTGAAATTCTGCTCTCCCTTTCGGACGGCGGTGATTTTTTCATTGAGAACGAGCTGTATCCCCTCTCATGGGGAGAGCTGTTTCTCATCGGTGATGCCACGCTGCATAAAAGCTTTTCCCGGCAGTCCTACCGCCGCTATGTGCTACACATCGCCCCTTCCACACTGGAGGAGCTTTCGATGCCGCAGATTGATTTTCTCTCCTGCCTGCGCCGCTCGGTTCACCGGGTACAGCTTGACCGCAGCCAGGCCGCCGAGCTGGTGGGGCTTTTCGGCCAGCTCGAGCAGGCGAAGGAAAACGAGGGCTTCGGCAGCGATATGAAAGCGACAATCGCCCTTCTCAGCCTGCTTCTTCAGGTCTTTTCCTACTTTCAGACGGTTGACCGCAGCACCGTCAGCTATAATCCCGACTTTGCGAGGATTACCCCTATCCTCGAGTATATCGGGGAAAACATTGCCGAGCCGCTGACCCTCGACAGCATTTCCACCCGATTTTTCATGAACAAATACCACCTCTGCCACTCTTTTAAAGCGGTCACCGGCTTTTCCGTCATGGAATATGTGATCCACTGCCGGGTGCTGCGTGCGCGCGAGCTGCTGCGCACCGGCATGCGGGTGCAGGAGGTCAGCGAGGCGGTGGGATTCCGCAATAATGAACATTTTATCCGCACCTTCGGCGCACTGACCGGCACCTCCCCCAAGCGGTACGCCAAAGAATACCTCGCCGGCGACCGCATCTGAAGGCCCGCTGATTCTGAAAAGTCCGGCTTATCGCCGGACTCTTTTAATTGGAATAATTTAACAAAAATTAGTCCTATTTTCTATTATACATGCGCGAAATTGCTAAGACTTCGTTATAGTTATTTACAAAACGTTAAAATTTCAATATAATATTTATATTTCCATGATATATGGAAAAACAGAGGAAAGGATTTAGGGTGAATCGTATGAAAAAGAACAAACTCGGACTCCCAGCACAAATCGTCATCTCTCTGATTCTTGGGATCGTCGTCGGCCTCGCCTGCTACTTTATTGAGGGAGGCCCCGCCTTTACGACAAACTATCTCAAGCCGTTCGGCACGATCTTTGTCAACCTTCTGAAATTTATTGTTGTCCCCGTCGTGCTTTTCTCGATGATCGACGGCATCATTTCGATGGACGACATGAAGAAGGTCGGCTCAGTCGGTTGGAAAACCGTCGCCTATTTCATGATTACCACCGCAATTGCCTGCGTCATCGGCCTGGTGTTCGCCAACATATTCAGGGCGGCCAATCTTTTCCCGACCCTGCAGCTGCAGGAGGGTGCCGTCTGGGACAAGGCAACCTCCGCCAATTTTATGGATACGCTGGTCAATATCTTCCCGAGCAATATGTGGGAGGCTTTCCGAACCTCCAACATGCTTCAGGTCATCGTCATCGCCCTGTTCTTCGGCGGAGCGATTCTGTCGGCCGGAAAGAAGGGCGCGCTCTGCCGCGACATCGTTGTTTCGTTCAATGAGGTCATCAACCGCCTGATGGCATTTATCATCAGCCTCTCTCCCATCGGCGTCTTCACCATGATGGCCTGGGTCGTCGCCACCCAAGGCGCCGAAATTCTCGGTTCCCTTGCGCTCGTGATTCTCTGCGCCTATCTGGGGTATATCGTTCACGCGGTTGTCGTTTACTCCGCGTCGGTTGCCGTCTTTGCCAAGGTGAGCCCGCTGGCCTTCTTCAAGGGCGCCGCTGCTGCGATGATCTTCGCTTTTACCTCCACCTCCTCGACTGCGTCCCTGCCGGTTTCCAAAGAGTGCGCGGAGGACCTCGGCGCAGATAAGGACATCGCTGCTTTCGTTCTGCCGCTCGGCGCGACCGTCAATATGGACGGCACCGCTATCTATCAGTGCGTTGCCACCATATTCCTTGCCGCCTGCGTCGGTATGGAGCTTACCCTGGGCCAAATGATCACCGTGGTCGTTACCGCGACGCTGGCCTCCATCGGCACAGCGGGCGTTTCCGGCGCCGGTATGATTATGCTGGCTATGGTGCTGACCGCCATGGGCATCCCCGTCGATATGATCATGATTATCTACGGCGTCGACCGTCTCTTTGATATGGGCCGTACCTGCCTGAACGTCACCGGTGACATCTCCTGTTCGCTGTGCGTTACCAACTGGGAAAACAACCGCGCCGCCAAGGCCGTTGCGCAGAAATAAGAAGCGGCCCGCATCTGCAAAAACTGTTCATACTGAACAAAATAGGGGGAAACGCAGAACCCGTTTCCCCCTATTTCCTTTTGTATAGCTTTAGTGTACAGAACCGCCAGCTCTGCTGGGGAGAGTAAAAAAGCTTTCGCTGCAAGCATCGGGCGAAGCGAGAAGCTAACAAGAGCCTTTGAATGATCGGCAACAACCTATCCACAGAGGGGTTATTGCCTGTTTATAAGCTGCGTAGCAGGCGATGTGAGCGGTGCCGCCCTCCGCTCGGGCGCGCCGGGCAGGACGGGAGGTCCGCGGGCCTCCCGTTTACGGACTTCGAGGCGGGCGATGCAAGAGGAAAATTTTCAGCATCTTTTGAGTGGTTTACCGGTACAAAACCCTTCCCTGGCCGGCTCATTCCCCCTGCTTCGCCGGGGGAATGAACATTTTGTAAAAAATATTTTCCGAATTACCGGCTCTGATCCTCATAATGGGTATGCAGCAGGTCATGGGCCTGCGCCTCTTCAGAGAGCAGCCCGTTGTAGAGCGCCGAGATGACCGGATTCTGCTCGGAACTCTTGATCTGAGCCACCTTATCCGCCCGGTAGAGTCCGCGTGCACGCAGGTTCTTTTCAGGGGACAGGCCGAACGGCTGGCCGGCGCCGCCGATGCAGCCGCCGGGGCAGGCCATCACCTCGATAAGATGATAGGAGACCTCTCCGCGCTCGATCTTTTTGAGAAGTTCCTGTGCATTTTTCAGGCCGTGCACCACAGCAATCCTGATCTCGTCATCCCCCACCTGGACGGCGGCTTCTTTGACCGACCGATCCATGCCGCGCACACCGCTGTACTTAATCTCGCGCAGCAGATTGTAGGTTTTCTTTCCCGAAACACGGCGGATTACCGCTTCGGCCACGCCGCCGGTGGTGCCAAAGATAACCGCTGCTCCGCTGCCCATGCCGAGCGGCAGGTCGGGCGCATCCTCATCAAGCTCGCTGAACTGGATGCCCATCTCCTTAATCATCGTGGAAAGCCCGCGGGTCGTCAGAACGTAATCGACATCCGGCACTCCGTTGCGGGAGAATTCCGGGCGCGCCGCTTCAAATTTTTTGGCCGCACAGGGCATGATCGAAACGACAACCGTCTCGCGGGGGTCGGGCGTGGAAATCTGGCGCTGCGATTCCTTGATGACGGCGCCGAACATCTGCTGCGGGGATTTACAGCTCGAGAGATGAGGAATGTACTTGGGGTTGGAGTTCTCCACATAGCGCACCCACGCCGGGCAGCAGGAGGTAAACATCGGGAAGGGTCCGCCCTTTTTGAACCGCTCGAGGAATTCATGTGATTCTTCCATTACGGTAAGATCGGCGCCCAAAGTGGTGTCATACACCTCGTCGAAGCCCAGACGGCGCATTGCCGCCACCAGCTTGCCCATCGCGTTGTCGCCCGGCGCAAATCCAAAGCTCTCGCCGATAGCGACCCGGACCGCCGGTGCGATCTGGGCGATCACCCGCTTGCCCGGGTCCTGAAGTGCCTGCCAGACCTCACCGATGTTATTGCGCAGGGTGATCGCGCCGGTCGGGCAGACCGCCGCGCACTGACCGCAGTTGACGCACTTGGTCTCGGCAATGCTGCGGTTGAAAGCGGGCATGACCCGCAGCTTGGAGCCGCGGTGAACAAAGTCGATAATCCCCATGCCCTGAATTTCGTCGCAGACCCGCACACAGTCACCGCAGAGAATGCATTTGTTGGGGTCGCGGACGATCGAGCGGCTGCTCTCATCCTTCTCCATCGGCTCGCGGGTATCGGGGAACCGCACCCGCCGCACACCAAACTGGCGGGCCAGCTCCTGCAGCTTGCAGTCGCCGTTCTTCTCGCAGGTGGTGCAGTCGCGGCAATGTGCCGCGAGCAGCAGCTCGAGGATCATCTTGCGGTAGCGCAGGGTTTTCTGTGTATTGGTGTAGATCCGCAGTCCATCCTTCGGCTCCATCGAGCAGGAAGCTTCGATCGTGCCGCGGTCGGTCTCGACCACGCACATCCGGCAGGCTCCGTAGGTGGAAAGCTCTGAGTAGTAACAGAAGGTCGGCACCGAAATGCCTGCCTTGCGGATGACCGAAAGCACATTCTTTTCGCCGTCAAATTCGACGCGGCGATCGTCTACATACATAATTCCCTTGGACATCTCGCTTAGCCCTCCTTGATTGCGCCGAACGGGCAGGCCGCCATACACGCGCCGCATTTGATGCACTTGACAGTGTCGATGACAAACGGCTTCCGGATTTCGCCGCTGATCGCGCCGACCGGGCAGCCACGCGCGCACTTGCTGCATCCCTTGCAGATTTCGGGGTCGATGCGGTAGCGCTTGAGCTTCTGGCACTGGCCGGCCGGACAGCGCTTATCGACAACATGCGCGAGATACTCGTCGCGGAAGTATTTCAGGGTGCTCGCCACCGGGGAGGCGGCGGTTTTCCCGAGACCGCAGAGCGCGGTGTCGGAAATCATCCGGGCCAGGTCCTCCAGCATATCGAGGTCCTCAAGGGTGCCCTCTCCCGCGACGATCCGTTCGAGAATTTCAAGCATCCGGCGGGTTCCCTCGCGGCAGGGCACGCACTTGCCGCAGGATTCGTTCTGGGTGAAGTGCATGAAGAACCGCGCCACCTCGACCATGCAGGTGTCCTCGTCCATAACGACGAGGCCGCCCGATCCGATCATCGCGCCGACCTTTTTGAGCGAGTCGAAATCAAGCGAGATGCTGAGGTCGGAGGTGATCAGGCAGCCGCCCGACGGACCGCCGATCTGCACCGCCTTGAAATTTTTGCCGTTCTTGATTCCGCCGCCGATGTCCATGATGACCTCGCGCAGGGTGGTTCCCATCGGCACCTCGATCAGGCCGGTGTTGTTGACGTTTCCGGTCAGGGCGAAGGCTTTGGTGCCAGGGCTTTTCTCGGGACCGATCGACCGGTACCAATCCGCGCCGTTCTGGATGATCAGCGGGACGTTGGCAAAGGTCTCGACGTTATTGAGGACGGTGGGTTTGCCGAATAGCCCCTGCTCGACGGTTCGGGGCGGCTTGACGCGCGGCATCCCGCGGCTGCCTTCAATCGAGGCGGTCAGGGCGCTTCCCTCGCCGCAGACGAACGCTCCCGCACCGCGGTTGATGTGCAGGGTGAAGGAGAACTTCGAGCCGAGGATATTTTCCCCGAGCAGGCCCCATTCCTCTGCCTTGGCAATGGCTGTCTGCAGGCGGCGGATTGCCAGCGGATACTCTGCGCGGACATAGATGAAGCCCTCGCGCGCGCCGGCGGCATAGCCCGCAATCATCATTCCCTCCAGCATCTTGTGGGGATCTCCCTCCATGATGCTGCGGTCCATAAAGGCGCCGGGATCTCCCTCGTCACCGTTGCAGACAACGTAGTGGACCGGCTCGGGCTGGCGGCGCACCTGGTCCCATTTTCTTCCTGCCGGGAAGCCGCCGCCGCCGCGTCCGCGCAGGTTCGATTCCAGAATCGTCTGGCAGACGCTCTCCGGATTCATCTCAAAAAGCACCTTCGACAGCGCGCTGTAGCCGCCCTTGGCGATGTATTCCAGCACATCCTCCGCGTTGGTCTGGCCGCAGTTCGAAAGGACAATGCGGGTCTGTTTGTGATAGAAGGGAATTTCCTCCTGATGCTGATAGGCCTTTCCGTTCTGGGTATAGAGCAGCCGTTCGATGACCTCGTCCCCGATGATCGAGCGTTCGATAATCTCATCGCAGTCGGACAGCTTCACCTTGATATACAAGACGCCCAGCGGCTCAATTTTCAGCAGCGGTCCCATCTCGCAGAAGCCATGACATCCCGAGGCCTTGAGCCCGATATTTTCGCCATGAGGCTCATGCTTCAATTCCACACAGACGTCAATCCCGCGCGCGCGGCAGGTTTCCTTGATGCGGTCGTAGATCAGCAGAGAACCTCCGGCAATGCATCCGGTGCCGCAGCAGACCAGTACCTTCTTCTGCTGCATCGACAGTGAGTGCTGCGCCTGGCAGCGGATCGATTCAAGCTCCGCCAGATTACGAATTTTAGGCATCGGCAGCTTCCTCCTTTCGGATTTCATCGATCAGGGCCAGGGCTTTCTCCGGGGTCATGGCAGGGTGTACCTTATCGTCAAGGGTCATCACCGGTGCAAGGCCGCAGGCCCCGAGACAGGAGACGGTTTCCAGAGTAAAGAGCATATCATCGGTCGTCTTTTTCTTTTCCGAAACGCCCAGTTCACGTCGCAGCGCCTCAAGAATCGGGATTGACCGCCGGACATGGCAGGCGGTGCCGTCACAGATTCGGATGATGTGCTTCCCCTTCGCCTCAAGCGAGAAATTTTCATAGAAGGTTGCCACGCTGTAGGCCTTTGCCACACTGATCCCGAGGCCCTCGGCAATTTGTTCAATGGCTTCAGCGGGCAGGTAACGGTACTGCGCCTGCACATCCTGCATCACTGCAATCAGTGCCGACGGCTGATGCTCATAGTGAGCCAAAATCTGGTCCACCACTGCATCACAGGACTCTTTCTTCATTTCATTTCCTCCAATTTGGCTGCTTTTCCGGCCGCACGCCGGCCGATCCCGGCGTTCAGTAATAGTGTAAACAGTGTGTGAACAATTGTCAATATATTAACAAAAATCTTTATTTTTTAAAATAAAATCGTCAAACTTTACAATTTTTTCTTGATTATATGATTAAAACGTCAAATTTTATCTTAATGTGCATAGAATTCCATCACATTCTCGGATACCGCGGGCAATTTGTTGCAAAAAATGTACATGAGTGGAAAACAGTTGGGCGAAAAGACTATTGCCGGTGTGCCCGCCCGTACAAAAAAAGCGGCGGACAGTATTCTCTGTCCGCCGCAGCGCCATCAAAGCGCCGATGCGCATTCCCGTTTTAGTTTTCCTTAGCGCCGAACATCCTGTGAAGGAACGTCATCACGCCGATCAGCAGAGCCAGTGAAACGCCCAGGGTAAGGATCAGATTCCCGTTGGTAAAGCCTGCGACGAGATAGCCGAAGAAGCAGCACCCCGCCACCACCACGCAATAGGGAAGCTGGGTCGAGACGTGCTCAATATGGTCGCAGCCGGCGCCGGCCGAGGCCATGATGGTCGTATCCGAAATCGGGGAGCAGTGGTCGCCGAAGACCGAGCCGGCCAGCGAAGCGGCAAGGGCGGGAACGATCAAGGCGGGTGCGACCGATTCGCAGATCGCAAATACAATCGGAATCAGGATGCCGAAGGTTCCCCAAGAGGTTCCCATCGAGAAGGAAAGTCCGGCCGCAATCAGGAAGGTCACGGCAGGCAGAATCGCAATCGGAATATTGCTGGTCTGGACGGCTTCACCGACAAATTCGCCGGTCATGAGCAGATCGCGGCAGACGCCTGAGATAGTCCAGGCAAGGACAAGGATGATATCGGCAGGGACCATCGACTTGATGCCCTCGGTAATTCCTTCCATGAAATCACGCGCGCTCATCAACTTGCGGGGCACAAACTGCAGGAACGCAAATACCAGCGACACGAAGGAGCCAAGCACCAGCGCCGGGCCGGAGGAGCAGTTACCAAACGCTTCGGCAATGGTCATGCCGCCCGCAAAATATCCGCCGTTTTCCAGCATTGCCAGCGCCGAAACGCCAACCAGCACGATGACCGGCAGAATCAGATCCCAGACGCTGCCCTTATCCGAAATCGCGGGCTGCTCTTCCAGCCTGACATCGACAGCCCCTAAGTCTCCCTTTTTGGCTTTGAACTCCGAACGGGCCATCGGGCCGAAATCAAGATCGGTCAGCGAAATAAGGATAAGCATGACGATCGAAAGCAAAGCGTAGAGGTTGAAGGGGACGGTAGCCACCATGGCGGCAATTCCGCTTGAGAAGAGGTTGCTCCCCTCAGGCATCGAAGAGATAACCGCCGCGCCCCAGCTCGAGATCGGGGCGATGATACAGATCGGGGCGGCGGTCGCATCGATCAGGTAGGCCAGCTTGGCGCGGGAAATCGAGAAGCGGTCAGTAACCGGCTTCATAACGGTGCCGACAGTCAGACAGTTGCAGTAGTCATCGATGAAGATCAGCGCGCCGAGGCCGCCGGTGGCCAGCATGGCGCTGCTGCGGCTCTTCAGCTTGCGGTTCATCAGCGCGCCATACGCCTTCGAACCGCCCGCGCGGGTAATGAGCGTGACCAGTGCGCCGACCAGCGCGAGGAAAAGGATGATGTTGAGATCAAACCGGTTCCCCATCAGCTCAAACGTGTTTTTCATGGTGTCGAGCACCAGGTTCTGGCCCTGTGCATACGTGTAGATCAGCGTGCCGGAAAGAATGCCGATCATCAGGGAGGAGATAACCTCCTTAGTAATCAGCGCAAGTCCGATTGCGATAATGGGGGGCAGGATTGAAAGCCAACCCACGTTGACAGCTTCCATAATGATACCTTCCTTTTCTTTGTCGTTCCTCTGTCCGCAGCGGCGCCTCTCGCGCCGGAAAATAAAAAAGCCGCAGTGCAACGTCCCAGTTGCGCCACGGCCTTTCAAAGGGGAGTCCCCTTCGAATACAAGGATAGCGCTTCACCTGATGTGACAGTCCGCCGCATCTTCTGCGGCGGCCCAGCATAGCATTTCTCCGGCAGAGAAATACCTGCTTCGGCGGCGGCCCCTTTCTCCCCTCCGGCTGCCGCCCTGTGGAAAGGATACTCTTGACCTCCGCGCCTCTACCATTGTTGGTTATAAATTGTACAAAAAATGTTTATTTTTGAAGATCATAGCATACCACTTTACAGGTGTCAACTGTTTTACGGAAAAAGGCGCCGCTGTTTTTCAGATTTTGTCGAAAAACAGCGGCGCCTTTGGATTTCCGCCTTCTTCCTTATAATGGAAAAATCAGACCAAAGCGTTGGATTATTCATGCTTGAATGGTGGAACTTTTCATGTTTGAGCATCCTGAATCTGACGGCTGCGGGATCATCCTTTTTCTGGATTTCCGAGTTTCAAGAAAACTTCTGGCGGATTGAGCTCACCCGCTGTGCAGAAACCCGTCTGAAAATGCGGGCCGTCTGCATTCAGGCAAAAGGCCATCTTTGCAGCCTGCTCACTCCGCTCGATGCTTGTAGCGAAAGCTTTCCCCCACCGGCAGAGCTGATGATTCTGTGCGTCAACGCTACACAAAGGAGAGGCCAGCGTCTTTTAAGCGCTGATCTCTCCTTATTTTAAGTCCCGGCGGCACGACCCGCTTCTGTCCTTGAAGGTGTCTTCACACTCTTTATGAGCAGTGCTTTCACGAGAGCCGGGGGCCTTCCCCCTCTGGAAAAGCGCCCGGCTGTTTCAGCCGGGCTGTGATCGCCTGTCTCAGGAATCCGGTTCTTCCTCCCGGCGCAGGAATCCGATTCCTAGCATTCGGGGCCCGGCGTTTACAGCCACACAGGGCCCGATCGGCCCCATGAAAACAGGCGCCCGGCCGCTAAGCTTGCGGATAGCGGCGGCCAGCTCCTTTCCCTGCTCGGGATTATTGCCGTAGGCGATGATATACTCCCCCTTGACGTCCCGCGCCATCTCGGCGTAAAGCTGGACCATCTTGGGGATCAGGTTGCGGTCGCCCCGCACTTTGGCGACCGTCTTGTTTGCCCCGGCAATGGAAAGCACCGGCTTGATGCCGAGCGCATCGCCCACCAGCGCGGCGCAGGCGTTGAGCCGCCCCGACTTTTTGGCATACTGAAGGTTGTAAAGTCCGACCAGCGTAATCGAATGACGGTACCAGTCCTGCATCCAGGCGGCCACATCGGCGGGAGCCTCCCCTTTTTTGAGGCGTTCCATCCCCATTGCGACCGGCATGGCAATCACATAGGAATAGGTGGTCGAATCGACGACGTGGATTCTGATTTTCCCTTCGAGAGCGGGATATTCCGACGGCAGAATCTCAGCCGCATGAACCGCAGCCGAGTAGGTTCCCGAGCCGCGGGCGTTCATCGTCGTACAGATCACATCGGTGTAGCCCTCTTTCGCGGCGCGCAGGTATTCCTCAAGGAATTGCAGCACCGTTACCTGTGAGGTGTGCGGCAGCACTCCGGTGCGATCCACCTCGGCATAGATGCGTTCGGAATCGATCTCCACCCGGTCGATATAGGGCAGTCCGCCCATTTCAACCCCGCAGTTAACCACCCGAATTCCGGATTTTTTCTCCTGCTCAAAGGAAAGGTCGCAAACCGAATCACACAGCATCAGCGTCTTATACATCGTTGTCCTCCCAACGGTAATTTCTCAGCCGCCCCTCCCCCGAAAGACCCGGGTATCCCCACTGGCGGAGCGTCTCAAACACCGCCACCGCGACGGTGTTGGAAAGATTCAGGCTGCGTGCCTCCGCAAGCATCGGAATCCGCACACAGCTCTGCGGGTTGGCGTAAAGAAGCGATTCGGGAAGTCCGGCGTCTTCCCGGCCGAATACGAGGTAAGCCCCGTCCGGATAGGAAACCGCGCTGTGCGCCCTTTGCGCCTTGGTCGTAAAGTAAAAGAAAGGTCCTTCATTGCGTGCAAAGAAGTCCTGGGAATCCGGGTAGGTGGTGATATCCAGCAGATGCCAGTAATCCAGTCCCGCCCGCTTCAGCTTTTTGTCATCAATCCCAAAGCCCATCGGCCCCACAAGATGAAGCCGCGCGCCGGTAGCGGCGCAGGTGCGGGCCACATTCCCGGTGTTCTGCGGAATCTGGGGCTCCACCAATACAATATTTAAGGTCCGCAATCTGACGTCTCCTTTTGGGAACCGGCACGGTATACCGCTTTTGGGCAAAGCGGCGGGCGGCTGGGCCCAATTGATATCAAAGTCGTTTTGCGGTATTGTACCATGAAAAGAGAAAGAGATCAAGTATCGCCTGTTACATACTTTTGGCAGTTTATCTTCGGCCTGCGCCGCAGGCGGCTTTTCAGATCAGTCTTCCCTTCTTTCCTTGGAAAAGTCATCCCCTCCGTTCCGGCGGACAACTTGCACCGGGCTGGCCGGACCATTTTCGTCAGGCACTCGGGGCTATCAAAATTTTTCTGTTTTTCCTGACCGCCGCCCGTAAACGGGTGGCATTCTCGCCCGATAAAGCCCTTGCCCTTTTGCCGGTTTACTTGTTCACGTCCTGCTTTGCCCGGCGCTGGAAGCGAAAGCTTTTTACGCGGTCCTCCCAGGGCAGGGCGGAGATTCGACCTCAAAACTCAAAACCACCGGCTAAGCCGGTGGTTTTGAGTCAGCCCCATAAGAGCATATCACCGGCAAGCCTCTCAAGAGGCACTGAATTTTATTTCACCTGCATCACATGCGGGCGGCCCTCAGGCCGCTCGTTCCCTCCCGTTCCCCTTTCCCGGCCCGCCCGCTCTGCCTATCCGGTGCCCGGCGCGCCCGAGCGGAGGGCGGCACCGTTAAGCGTCTTGCACCGTCAGACATCTCAAGACGTACCGAAATTTCTTTCATTCACATCACTTGCCCTACAGCCCGTAAACGGGCAGCCACTGTTCTAACGGTACTGCTCTATTACCGGCAGCTCACTGTTAATAGCCCGCTTCGCTCGATGCTTGCAGCGAAGGCTTTTTTGCGGGCTGCCTCCACCGGCAGAGCTGGTGGCCTCCCAGCCCAATCAAAACCACACGTTAAACGCGTGGCTTGCACCAGCTCTAAAGCTGTCTTGGACACAAAGCGAGCGGTCCTTTGGAGTTTTTCCAAAGGGCCGCCCGCTGTTCGGGCTGTTTCACCGTTCATTTGAATTCAAAAAGCTTGCCCGGCGGGATATCCAGCACCTCGGCGAGGTCGAGCAGAAGCGCGACGCTTGGAACTGCGCAGGCAGTTTCAACCTGCTGAATATGATTTTTACTATAACCGAGCAATTCTGCCAACTGTTCTTGGGTAAGCCCGCGCGACTTGCGGTAATAAAGAATATTTAGACCGATCTGAATCAATGCCTGATGATGCTTTTTGTCCACGGGCTCATCCCCCCCTCGCTATTATTTTATCTCCTGGCAGCGGGCTTGTAGACAATCTATAAACATGTTAAAACAATATATTGTCTTGTTTTATATCTTGTATCGTGTTATTATCCCACTGAGGTGATCGCATGCAGACCGATGATTTTGAAGCGGCCTTCTCCGCTTTCCTCAACCGGCGGGAATACGATGAACTTGTGCAGTGCCTTTTCACCTTCGTCCGGGCCGCCTTTCTTGCCGGATGGAAGGCGGCGGGCGGCGAAGCGCCCGAACCGCAGCCGCCCCTGCTGCTGCGCGGAAAAGGGAAGCAGCCTTCCGAAGGCTGGGAAACACTTTCGTGCTTTGCGGCTTTTCATCGATGAAGAATTGACTTCGTTGCTTCCTGTGCTATAATAACTTTATATGCCGCACCGGTGCGCCGGCCCGCGCCGGACGCGGAAAGAAAAGAGGAGATTGGCACATGAAGCAGCTGATGACAGGAAACGAAGCCCTCGCGCGCGGCGCCTGGGAAGCCGGTGTTCATTTCGCGGCGGCTTATCCCGGAACCCCGAGCACCGAGATTATGGAAAACATCTCAACCTACCCGGAAATCACCAGCGAGTGGTCCCCCAACGAAAAGGTCGCCTATGAAGCGGCCTATGGCGCGGCCCTTGCCGGCGGACGCGCACTTGCCTCCATGAAGCACGTCGGCCTGAACGTCGCCGCAGACCCGATGTTCACCAGCGTTTATATGGGCGTCAACGGTGGCATGGTGATCGTCTCCGCCGATGAACCGGGCCAGCATTCCTCTCAAAACGAGCAGGACAACCGCAACTATGCCAAGGCGGCGCGGCTGCCGATGCTCGAGCCCTCCGACAGTCAGGAATGCCTCGATATGATGAAGGCGGCCTTCTCCCTCTCCGAGCAGCTCGACCTGCCGGTGCTGCTGCGGCTGACCACCCGGGTCTGCCACTCCAAAAGTATCGTTGAAACGGGCGGACGCGCCGAGATCGAGGTGCGGCCCTATCAGAAGAATGTCGCGAAAACCCTCACCGTTCCGGCTCTGGCCCGCGGCATGCGTCTGACTCTCCAGAAGCGTGTTGAGGCTGCGGCCGAGGTTTCCGAATCCTCTCCCTTTACCCGCGCCGAAAATGGCTCCGGCAGGATCGGCGTGATCGCCTCCGGCATCTGCTACTGCTATGCAAAGGAGGTCTTTGGGGAGGAAGCTTCTTTCCTCAAGCTCGGTATGACCTTCCCTCTGCCTGCGAAGAAGATCGCGGAGTTCTGCCGTTCGGTCGAAACGGTCTACGTTGTCGAGGAAAATGATCCCTACATAGAGGATGAGGTCCGCCGGCTCGGGTTCCAGCCCCATGGGCGGGATACCTTCCCCTTCTGCGGTGAACTGATGCCCGATGTGCTGCGCCGCGCCCTGCATGGCGGAAGCCGTCCGACCATCGATTACGACCGCTCGAAGGTGCTCGGACGCCCGCCGATGCTCTGCGCCGGATGTCCCCACCGCGGCCTCTTCTACGAGCTGGGCCGCCGCAAGGATGTGGTGGTGGCCGGCGATATCGGCTGCTATACCCTTGCCTTCGCCGCCCCCTACAATGCGATGGACTGGAACATCTGCATGGGAGGTGCCTTCTCCTCCGGCCACGGCGCGCAGAAGATGCTCGAACGCCGGGGCGAAAAGACCCGCGTCGTCTCTGTCATGGGAGATTCCACCTTCTTCCACACCGGCATCAACTCGCTGATTGACGTGGCATACAACAAATCCAACACCGTCAACATCATCCTTGACAACCGCATCACCGGCATGACCGGCCATCAGGAAAACCCCGGCAGCGGCCGCAACATCAAGGGGGAACCCGCCTCGGCCATCTCGGTCGAACAGATGGTGCGCACCATCGGCATCGAAAACGTCCGGGTCATTGATCCGAATGACCTCAAGGCGGTGCGCGGGGCGCTCGACTGGGCCTTCTCGGTCGATGGGCCTTCGGTCATCATTACCCGCTGGCCCTGCGTCCTCAAGCGGTTCTCACAGCAGGACAAGCAGGAGTTTTCCGCCGCTTTCACCAAAAAGATGAAGGTCGGGGACAACTGTATCGGCTGCCGCAGCTGCCTCAAGTGCGGCTGTCCTGCCCTTTCGCCGGTGCGCGGGGAAAAGAAGGTCCGGATCGACCGCGACATGTGCGTGGGCTGCACCGTCTGCGCCCAGGTCTGCCCGGTCAACGCGATCAGCATGGAGGAACGGTAAGATGGAAAATGTCAAAAGCGTGCTGCTCGTCGGAGTCGGCGGGCAGGGAACGATTCTCGCGGCCAAGCTCCTGACCCTCAGCCTGATGGAGGCCGGGTACGACGTCAAAATGAGTGAAATCCACGGCATGAGCCAGCGGGGCGGCAGCGTTTCATCGCAGGTCCGCTTCGGCAAACAGGTGCTCTCGCCGGTCATCGAACTGGGCGGTGCCGATCTGCTCGTCTCCTTTGAAAAGATGGAGGCCCTGCGCTGGCTCGAGTACCTCCGGCCGGAGGGAAAGGTCGTGGTCAACGATTATGAGATTCCGTCCGCTCCGGTGCTCTCGGGCGCGGCCGAATACCCCGCGGGCATTCTGGATGAGCTCTGCGCCCGGGCTTCCACCATTGTGGTCGATGCCGCCGCGGAGGCCGAGCGCCTCGGCGGCGCCAAGGCGATGAACGTCCTGCTGCTGGGAGCGACCATCAAGCTGATGGGTCTGGAATCGCTCGACTGGGAGAAGATCATCCGTGAAAACGTCAAGCCCCAGTTTGTCGAGCTGAACCTGAGGGCGCTTGCCTTCGGCCAGACGCTTGTGGGATAAGCGCAGATAAAAAGCCGCCGCGGGACTACCGCGGCGGCTTTTTGCACCTTTTGTTCGGATTGTTCACAAAAACTTTTTTGCGGCGGAAAAAAGTCCGGCCGCCTGATCCAGCGACAGCTTCGCTTTGACTCCATCGATAATCTTTTCCATCATATCATCGGGCAGGTCGATTCCCAGCACCTTCTCCGCGGCCGCAACCGGGTCCTTCTGAAAAAGGCTCCGCAGGGAATCATCCTCACCGATCCGGTTCAGCAGCTTTTTGATCTGTTCCTGTAAATCCACTGTCTGATCCCTCCGGCTGTCCTTATTCGTCGGCTTCGACAATCGAAGCGCCGGGGGCGTTTTTCTTTACCGACTCGATTCCGTTCAGGCAGCTGGCCTTCGCCTTGTAGCCCTCGCCCACTGCGATGATCTGCCCGTTGCTTGCCTTCAAACGGAAACGGTACTCGCCGGCCTTATCGGTGTAAACTTCAAACTTTGGATGCTTCTGTGCCTCAAAGTTCTCCACCGTCTGGTCCTCTACCGCCGCAGCGGGCGCTGCCTTCTGCACGCTGGCGATTCCGCTGCGGCATGCAGCTTCGGTGGTGTAAACCTCAGAAGTTGCGATCACTTCGCCATTTCCTGCCTTGAGGTCAAATTTCACACCGGTTTTTGTTGTTTTGATGACAAACTTTCCCATGTAAATCCTCCTGACGCAATTCGGTTTCGGCGTACTCATTCAAGGAATTCGGTAATAAAATTATAGCGCATCACGACTGCGGGCGCAAGAATTCAAGGGAATTTTGTCTCTTTTTGTGTTGAGCCGGTCTGCTTTTTTGTTTGCACACATCGAAAATCCCCAAAAAATCTCTTTTGGAAGGAGCAGGGATATCCGGAGCTTCTGCGGAAATTTTTTGCGATTTCTCTGCCGTTCTTCCGCCTCTTATGTTATAATAGCTTCAGATCGCCGCGCTGTCTCTCCGCGCGGCCCATTCCGAAGGAGGACGAACATGCAGTATATTAAAACCCCGATGAAGGGGATGCCCGAGCAGCTTCCCGCCGACATGCAGCTGCGCGAATACCTGCTGGGCAAAATCAAGGCCACCTATGGCAGCTATGGCTTTTCGCTGATCGAGACCCCTGCTATCGAGCACATCGAAAACCTGACCAGCAGGCAGGGCGGCGAAAACGAAAAGCTGATCTTTAAAATCCTTAAGCGCGGTGAAAAGCTTGCAAAGGCCGACGGCACCGACGAGCTCTGCGACTGCGGCCTGCGCTATGACCTGACCGTTCCGCTTTCCCGCTTCTATGCCAATAATATGGCGCAGCTTCCGGTCCCCTTCAAGGCCATGCAGATCGGCAATGTCTGGCGCGCCGACCGTCCGCAGCGCGGACGGTTCCGCCAGTTCACCCAGTGCGACATCGATATTCTCGGAGAAGGCTCTTTCCTCGCGGAAATCGAACTGATCTCCGCCACCGCCTCGATGCTCGCCCAGCTCGAATTTTCTAATTTCAAGGTTAAAGTCAACGACCGCCGCATCCTTAAGGCAATGGCCGCCTGCTGCGGCTTCGCCGAGGAAAATTACGACGACATCTTCATCATCCTCGACAAGATCGACAAGATCGGGCTTGACGGGGTGAAGGCGGAGCTGCTTGGGGCCGGATATGATTCTTCTTCGGTCGAACGCTACTGTGCATTTTTCGAAAACCTCGGCAAGGGGATGAGCTGCACCGAATTCTGCGCGGACAGGCTCGACGGTTTCCTCGACCCTGCGGTGCTCTCCGATCTCGAATATATCATCAACTGTGCCCGGGCGACGGCGGTGGGAGAGATGCAGATCGTCTTTGATCCCACCCTTGTACGCGGAATGTCCTATTATACCGGACCGATTTTTGAGATCGAACTGCCCGATTTCGGCTCTTCTGTGGCGGGCGGCGGCCGCTATGACGAAATGATCGGCAAGTACACCAACGCCAAGGTGCCCGCCTGCGGCTTCTCGATCGGCTTCGAACGGATTATCACCCTTTTGAAGGAGCGCGGCTACCGGATTCCCGATCAGAAAAAACGCACCGCCCTGCTGATTGACAAAAAGATCGGCCGCGAGGAACTGCTCGGCGCGCTTCAAAGGGCGGCCCAGCTTCGCGCCGGAGGAGAAACAGCGCTGATTGTCTACCGTGCTAAGAACATCCGCCATCAGAAGGAAACCCTTGAAAAGGAAGGCTACACCGAATTTTTAGAGCTGCCTGAAAAGGATTGAACAAAAGGCCGGAACTCCGGGGGCCTTTCGCTCAAGCAAGAGGCTCGTGCTTTTCCGGAGCGTTCTTTGGAAAATGAGCAGGGACGGCTTTCAGCCGCCCCTGCCCATTTTTTCTGATCTCAACGCCCCATCCGCGATTTTAGACCGGCAAGCGGCGCGTCCCCTCTTTCAGGGGCGGCATGGCCGTTATCACAGCGGGTGTGGCCGAGAATCCTGATCCTCACCCCGACGGGGGCGGCCACCCGTCACCCTCTTTCAGCCGCAAACGGACAGGGAGAGCCGATCTTCATCCCTTTGTCAATGCAGGAGGCAAAAGCGATGGTATCCGCTCCGCGCGCCGCCATCTCCTTCGCACGAAATGCCGCCTTCTTTCCCGGGAAGCCCCGCAGGAACAGAAGCCCACCGGTTCAATTTCTTTCTCAACCGTCTCAAAAGCTCCTTGTTTCCCGCACAAAATCCTGAAGTCTCTTGTCCCGGGACACGTCTCTTCGGTCTGCGTGCAGCGGATGATTCCTCCCTTCATGAAATGCTCCTTTCAACTCGCTGCTGAACACATGATACAAAAAGGCCATCCCCGAAAATCGGGGATGGCCGACCGCTTTTCCGTACGATCGCTTAGGCGCCGAGCAGCTTCTCGACGGTAGCGAGACGGACGCTGACGCAGAAGATCTGCATTGCGAGCGAAAGCTCTTCGGGGGTCGGGAAGCTCGGGGCGATGCGAATATAGCAGTCGTCGGGGTCCTTGCCGTAGGGATGGGTGGCGCCGGCATTGGTCATCACGACTCCCGCCTCCTTGCAGAGGGATACAATCCGCTTGGCACAACCGTTTTCGGCAATATAGGTGACGAAATAGCCGCCGTCCGGCTTCACCCAGCGCCCGGCGCCGCGGCCCGCCAGTTCGGAGTCGAGAGCCTTCAGCACCGCGTCAAATTTCGGACGCAGCAGCGCGGCATGTTTGTCCATCTGGGCACGCAGTCCATCGGCATTCTTAAAATAGCGGACGTGACGCAGCATGTTGAGCTTATCCCAGCTGATCGCCTGGGCGTTGAGCTGTTTCGCAGTGAATTCGACGTTCTCCTTCGACATCGCCATATAGCCGACGCCCGCGCCCGGGAAGGTGATCTTGGAGGTGGAGCCGAACATGTAGACCATGTTGGGATTTCCGGCCTTCTTGCACTCGTCGAGGATATTGAGCAGGCGGGTATCCTTATAGACATGGTGGACCGCATAGGCATTGTCCCAGAAGATGCGGAAGTCCTTTGCCGCGGGTTTGAGCGCCGCAATACGGCGAACCGCTTCATCGGAGTAGGTGCCGCCCAGCGGGTTGGTATACTTCGGCACGCACCACATGCCCTTGACTGTTTCATCGCCGGCCACCAGCTTCTCGATCAGGTCCATGTCGGGGCCCCACTCGGTCAGCGGGATATTGATCATCTCGATGCCGAGAAACTCGCAGATGGTGAAATGCCGGTCGTAGCCGGGCACCGGGCAAAGAAATTTGACCTTGTCGTATTTACCCCAAGGCTTCTCGGAGCCGAGGACTCCCTTGAGCATGGCGCGGGACATGCAGTCGTACATCATGGTCAGCGAGGACGAACCCCCGATGATGATCTCGTCGGCAGAAACCCCCATGACCTCTCCAAACAGCTTTTTGGCAGAGGGAATTCCGGCCAGCTCGCCGTAATTGCGGCAGTCGATCCCCTCATCCTTGCAGTCGGACCCTGAATTGAGCACGTCGAGCATCGGCATCGAAAGGGCAAGCTGGTCGGCGCCCGGCTTGCCGCGCGCCATATTGAGCTTCAGCCCCTTGGCCTTATAGCCGTCAAACTCCTGCTGAAGCGCCGCGCGCTCGGCGGTCAGCTCCCCGCGGTTCATCTCCTGATACGCTTTCATGAAATCGTCTCCTCACTCTCGGTCGTTGGTTTGGCCTGTTTCGTGCACATGATAACACATTTTCATATCATTGTATAGTAGTAAGAAAGCAAAATTGCACCACATAAACTTTGTGCAGTTTTTCCTTCATTGCTTTTTCCCGTCCATGCACTGCTGCACAAACCACGCAAACAGCGGCGCGGTGTCGGGGCCATGCTCCGCAAATCGTTCCCGGCCGGTCATCCGTTCAGGGTGGTACTGCACCGCCGCGACCGGCATGCTCCGGTGCTCGATTGCCTCGACGATTTCCCCGCTGCGGGCGGCAACGGCAAAGCCCTCCGCTACCCGGTCAATCGACTGGTGATGGTAGCTGTTGCTGACCGATTCCCGCCCGTAGAGCGGGAAGAGAAACGAACCCTCCTCAATGGCAAGGGAATGAACCACCCCGCCGCTGTGCTGCACGCCGAGCCGGCTGGGCAGGTCCTGATAGAGGGTTCCGCCGAAGAAGGTATTGATCACCTGCAGGCCCCGGCAGATGCCGAAGACCGGCTTGCCCGCCTTGACAAAGGCGTCGAGCAGCGCCCATTCCTCAGCGTCGCGTTCCAGATCGAGCGGGCCGCAGAGCGGGTCCGTTTCCTGATGATAGCGGGCCGGCTCGATATCGGGTCCGCCGGTGAGCAGCAGGCCGTCGCACATCCGGGCGCTTTCAGCGGCAAAGACTCCGCCGTCGAGCGGCAGCAGCGGAAAGCCTGCCGCCCCGCGGATGCCGTCGGCATAATTTTGGTACAGATAACGCTGGCGGGTGCCGTTTTTGGCAATCTGATATCCGGCGGTGACGAGGATCATCGGCTGTTTCATGGCGTTGCCTCCTTTGGTGTGACAGTGATGTAGTGAATCGGCAGCCCCATTCCGCGGAACATCCGCTCATGCTCGGTCATAATTCGGGAAGCGGGGTGATCTTCGGGCAGCGACCCGATTCGCTCAAGGATCGTGAAGCCGCATTCCTCAAAATATCCGGCGCTCGCCTCATAGAGTTCGTCGTCGTCTGTTTTGAGGGTCAGCAGGCGGCCCGGCCGGAGAAAGGTGAGATACTGCACCAGTTGGCGGGGATGGGTCAGTCGGTGCTTGCCATCGCGCTTTTTCGGCCACGGGTTGCAGAAATTGATGTAAACGCGCTCGATTTCATCCTCCGCGCACAGAATGTTGGTGATCCACTCGATATTCTGTGCGGTGAGCAGCAGATTATCGACCGGGCGGCCTCCCGCGGCAAAGACTCGCTCGGCGTTGCGTTTGGCAAGGCCGAGGACCTCGCTCTTGAGATCGACCCCGAGAAAATTTTTCTCCGGACTCTCAAACGCGGCCTGTGCGATAAATCCGCCTTTTCCACAGCCGAGCTCGAGGGTGATCGGACCGGGCCGGACGAACGCCCCGTTCCACCGGCCCTTGAGTTCTTCGGGATGGGCCACAAAAAATGGGCAGACGGCGAGCTCGGGGCGCGCCCACTGCTTTCTTCTGATTCGCATCGGACGGATTCCTCCACTTCACGTTTTCCGTTTTTGTCATTATAGTCGATTCCATTGTATTTCGCAAGGCAAAGGCCGGAAGAAGCCTCCGGGAATATGAACAAAAATAAAAATTTCTGAAAAAGGGATGTTCTCCGCCCCGCCATCCGTTATAATAGAAAAGTATGGTCTTGCCTGTGCTGCGCGACCGAAGCAGCAGCCATACCCGAAGAACCGGCGGCATTGCACGCGCCTTTGCCGTCCGATCAAACCGATCTTCCCGAAAGGAGTGCCCATGTCAATACGCCGCGCCATCGCACCCCCGCCCAACAACGCCGCCATCTCAAAATACATGTGCGTCGCATTCGGAATCTCCCTGATCGCGATGGGCTTCGCCTGCGAGAGTCCCGGTAATATCCTGATCGGCCTGCGGGAGTACATCCTCTGCGAGGACATTCTGCTGACCGATTACTTTGTGATCGGATCGATCGGTGCAGCCTTTGTCAACGCCGGACTGGTCACCCTGATCTCCATTGCGCTGACCCTCTGGATTAAAACCCCCTACACCGGCAGCACCATTGCGATGATCTTTCTGATGGGCGGTTTTGCCCTGTTCGGCAAAAACCCGGTCAATATCCTGCCGTTTTTCCTCGGTGTCTGGCTCTATTCCCGGATCAAGGGGCACCCGATGGCCCGCTATACCAACGCGGCACTCTTCTCGACCACCCTAGCGCCGATTGTCAGCGACCTCATGCTGCACGGATCCTTCCCGTTTATTGTGCGTATGGCGGTTGCCCTGCTCGGCGGCGCGCTGATCGGGTACCTGATTATCCCGCTTGCCGAGCACTCCTTCTCGACCCACATGGGCTACACCCTCTTCAACTACGGCTTCGCGGGGGGGCTGATGGCGCTGATCATCGCCTCCAGCATTCAGGCGATGGGCGGATCAATCGAGACACAGATGATCTGGCAGGAAGGGCTTCCGGCCCCGGTGCTCCTTTATCTGATCCTGCTGATCGTCGCTCTCACCCTCGCCGGTCTCTGGCTCTGCGGGTGGAATCCTCTGGCATACCTGCGGATCATGCGTCACTCGGGCCGCGCCCCCACCGACTTCGTCATCACCGACGGCGTCGGCGCGGCGATGGTCAACATGGGTGCGATGGGCCTGGTGTCGCTCGGTTACATCCTGCTGATCGGCGGCGATCTCAACGGGCCGGTTGTCGGCGCGATTCTCACCTCGATCGGCTTCGGCGCGGCCGGAGAGCATCCCAAAAACACCATCCCGGTCATGGCGGGCGTCTTCATCGCCTCGCACATCATGATTCCTTCGAATACCGACCCCGGCATGCAGCTTGCCGCCCTCTTCGGCACCGCTCTGGCCCCCATTTCGGGACAGTTCGGGGCGCACTACGGCGTACTGGCCGGGCTGCTGCACGCGGCCGTAGTGCTGGCGACCGCTGCACCATGCGGCGGATACAATCTTTATAACAACGGCTTTGCCGCCGGTCTTGTGGCGCTGGTTATGGTTTCCATGATTCAGGGCGTCTCGAAGCGCTGGCGCTCGGCCGACTGATTCCGGTTTATTTTTCTATACAGGAGGCAAACTGCCATGATGGTCATCAATCTTCCCATGAGCGCCCTTTTATTGGCGCTGAGTATTGCAGGATTTATTCTGCTCTCCCGCGCCGACCGCAAGTCGGGCGAGGACCGCTACCGGGTCTATACCTGCCTGTGCGGGGTAGCCGGGATGCTCTTTTTCTTCTACTTTCTGGCCAATCTTCTGATTGCCAGCGGCCTGTGGAAATAATTGCTCCAAAAGCGGGGAAAACAAAGATGAAAAATCCTTTTTATCCCGATGAGCGCCGCCGCAGGATTACCGAGATCGACCCTGCCGCCCTTGCGGCGCGCGGAATCCGCGGAATCATTCTCGATGTGGATAATACCCTGACCACCCATGACAACCCCCGCCCCGCGCCCGGCGTGTTGGAGTGGCTGGAAAGGACCCGCGGGGCAGGGCTGCGCCTGATCGTTCTCTCAAACAACCATCCCGAACGGGTTTCTCCTTTTGCCGGAATGCTCGGCCTTGCATTTGAGGCCGACGGAAAAAAGCCGCTGCCCGGCGGCTTTTTGCGCGCCTGTGCCCATATGGGCCTCTCTCCGCGGGAGACGGCCGCCGTCGGCGACCAGATCTTTACCGACGTGATCGGGGCCCGTCTGGCCGGTGTCTTTTGCCTGATGGTCGATCCCATCGAGCCGGAGCCGGGCTGGTTTTTCCGCCTCAAGCGCCGTCTGGAACGCCCGATTCTCCGCGCCTATGAAAGGAGGAAGCCTCGATGAACCGCATTGCCCGCTTCGGCCCCGCCGGAAACTCCGAAAGTTTCACGACGATGGGCTATAAAAAGACGGAACAGATTCCCGAATATCTCGCGCAGTTCGGACTCAATGCCTTTGAATACCAGTGCGGCCGCGGGGTTCGGATCAGCAGCGACACCGCCGGACGGCTTGCCGCGCTGGCAGCCGAACGGGATATCGCTCTTTCCCTGCACGCACCCTATTACATCTCCCTTTCGTCGCTCGAGGAGGAGAAACGCCGCAACTCGGTCGATTATATCCTTCAGTCGGCGCGCGCGGTCAAGGCGATGGGGGGAGAACGCATTGTGGTGCATACCGGCTCCTGTGCCAAGCTTTCCCGCGGACAGGCGCTTGCTCTGGCCATGGAATCGATGCGGTGGGCGCTTGATGCGCTCGACGCCGAGGGGCTGGACAGCGTCCGGATCTGCCCGGAGGTGATGGGCAAGGTCAATCAGCTCGGCACCGTCGATGAGGTGCTCGCCCTCTGCTCGCTCGATGAGCGGATGCTTCCCTGCATCGATTTCGGTCATCTCAACGCCCGCACCTTCGGCGGGCTCAGAAGCTTTGCCGACTACGCGGCGGTCTTCGAAGCGATTGAGAACAGGCTGGGCCTCTCCCGCCTGAGGGAATACCATGCCCACTTCTCCAAAATCCAGTATACCGAAAACGGCGGCGAAAAATGCCACCTCACCTTCGCGGATACCCACTATGGTCCCGACTTTGAGCCGGTCGCCGAGCTGACTGCCCAAAAGGGCTGCCATCCGGTCATCATCTGCGAATCAGCCGGAACGCAGGCCGAGGATGCGCGGACCATGCGGCAGATTTATGAGAGCTTTCTCCAGTCCAAGGGAAAGGATGAGCCGATATGAACCTTTCAGCCATTGAGCTTCTTCAGCGCAATTTTCCGCAGGAAGCTGATGCGGCGCTGATTATCTCGCCGGTTAACCGCCGATACTATACCAAAATGCCCTCCTCCGACGGGGCGTTGCTGGTAACCCGCACCGATGCGGTTCTTCTCGTTGATTTCCGCTATATCGAGCGGGCACGCCGGGTTTCGCAGGGCTGCGGAGTCATCCTGCGGGAGCGCCTCTACGACCAGCTCCGGGAGCTGCTCGGCGCACGCGGCGTGAAATCCCTCGCCGTGGAAACCGAGCGGATGACGGTGGCCGACTTTTCCCGCTTTCAGGAAGAGCTTCAAGGGGTACGGCTTCTCTCCTCGTCCGTCCTCGACGAGGCCATCCGCAGCCAGCGGGCGGTCAAAACAGCCGGCGAACTGGATGCGATCCGCGCGGCGCAGGCGATCACCGACCGGAGCTTCGCCGAGCTTTTGAATTTTTTGCGGCCGGGTGTCACCGAGCGTCAGGCTGCCAACGAGCTGATTCGAATCATGCGGGATTTCGGCAGCGAGGGAGAGGCGTTTGACACCATCGCCGTATCGGGGGCAAACAGCTCGATGCCGCATGGAGTTCCGACCGACAAGCCGCTGGCAGCCGGAGATTTCTTTACCCTTGACTTCGGCGCAAAAAAGGACGGCTACTGTTCCGACATGACCCGCACCGTCGCCATCGGCTATGCCGACGACAGAATGCACCGGGTTTACGACACAGTGCTGCGGGCGCAGCAGGCGGGGCTTGCCGCGATCCGTGCAGGGATCCCCTGCCGTGAAGTCGATGCCGCCGCCCGCCGCGTCATCGAGGAGGAGGCGGGCTACCGCGGCTGCTTCGGGCATTCTCTCGGACATTCTCTCGGATTGGAGATTCATGAGTCTCCCAACTTCTCCCCTCTTTCGAAGGACACCGCCGAAGCCGGGAACGTGTTGAGCGTCGAGCCCGGCGTCTACCTCGAGGGAAGGTTCGGGGTGCGGATTGAGGATATCGTCTGTGTCACCGAATTGGGCTGCGAGGACCTCACCCGCAGTCCTAAAGAGCTGATTGTGCTTTAGGGGATGGAACACGGGCCAAAAAGAGAGGAAATGCAAAAAATTTACCAAATCTTCCGCCTGTGTACTTGCCAAAACACAGATTATCGGCTATCATAAATTGTATATGTAGAGAATATTCTCAAGGAGGAGCAACCCTATGATTTCTGCAGGCGAATTTCGCAACGGCGTGACCTTTGATATGGACGGCAACGTCTTTCAGATCATCGAATTCCAGCATGTGAAGCCCGGAAAAGGCGCGGCCTTCGTCCGCACCAAGATCCGCAATGTCATCTCCGGCGCGGTGGTTGAGCGCACCTTCAGCCCCACTGAAAAGTTCCCGACCGCCTACATCGAGCGCAAGGACATGCAGTACCTTTACAGCGACGGCGACCTCTACTACTTCATGGACAACGAAACCTACGAGAATATCCCGATTAACGCCGACAAGCTCAGTGACAACTTCAAATTTGTCAAAGAGAACATCGACTGCAAGATCCTTTCCTACAAGGGCGTCGTGTTCGGCGTCGAGCCCCCCACCTTCCTGGAGCTGCAGGTGACCAAGACCGACCCCGGCTTCAAGGGTGACACCGCCACCAATACCCTCAAGCCCGCCACCCTCGAAACCGGCGCTGAGATCAAGGTTCCGCTCTTCATCAACGAGGGCGAAATGATCCGCGTCGATACCCGTACCGGCGAATATCTTGAGCGCGCCTAAACCCATGCCGCGTTTCCCATATTTGATGTTTTGATAAAGGAGGACTTTGTTATGACCGTTACCGAAAGAGTCGCATACCTCAAGGGTCTGGCTGCCGGCTTGGAGATTGACCCCTCCAGCAAGGAAGGCAAACTGTTCAACGCGATGATTGAAGCGCTTGACGACATTGCGTTTGAGGTCTCTGACCTGCAGGAGGTTGTCAGCGAGCTTGGCGAGCAGGTCGATATGATCGACGAAGACCTCGACGGCCTCGAAGAGATTGTCTACGACGAGGACGAAGAAGACGACGAGGATGAAGACGACTGCGACTGCTGCGACGGCGACCTGTACGAAATCGTCTGCCCGAGCTGCGGCGACAGCATCTACCTCGACGAGGGGATGGTCGATGAGGGCGAAATGGACTGCCCGAACTGCGGCGAACACCTCGAGTTCGACTTCGACGACGAGGAAGAAGAAAGCGAGGAGGACGGCGAGAAGGAGTAATCCTGCCGCCTGAACAAAGAAAAGGGCCTTTCACATTTGTGAAGGGTCCTTTTTGTTCCGCTTACTTTTGGCTTCCCCTGAGAGGGGCGTCTATGATGCACAGCCGCCATGATCCCCGGTGAAGCCGGGGTTTGAGTCAGTCCTGAAAGGACTTTGTACCGGCAAACCTCTCGAGAAGCGCCGAAATTTCTCCTCTTGCATCGCCCGCCCCGCAGCCCATAAATGGACAATTACCCCTCTAGCGATAGGTTTTCTGCCATCCAAAGTTCCTTATTGGCTGCTCGCTTCGCTCTATTCTTGCAGCGAAAGCTTTTTCCCTCACCGGCAGAGCTGGTGGTTCTGTGCGCTAAAGCTATACAATCAAAACCACCAGTTGAACTGGTGGTTTGCTCCAAGCCCTGGAAGGGCATATTACAGGCAGCCTCTTAAGAGGCATCGAAAGGTCTGCCAATCGCATTTTTTCTACAGGCCGCCGCTA